>Ga0208554_1000019_pt1 | contig 36018 bp, 54 predicted proteins | sample Colrivmet1371B02_FD_187628 | JGI IMG/M metagenome (GOLD analysis project Ga0208554, IMG submission 187628) | Estuarine microbial communities from the Columbia River estuary - metaG 1371B-02 (SPAdes) (version 2) | ecosystem: Environmental > Aquatic > Marine > Intertidal zone > Estuary | place...
AAGACACTTTGCTGCCACTTAAGCAGTTGGAAGTTAAGTTCAGCACTGCGTTCAGACATCTATCACATCCTCGTTGGTAGTAGACACCAATGGTGACGTTAAGCCTGTAATGTTGATAGACACTGTTGGTGCACTGTTACCTGACTTCTGTGCCTCAAAGACACTTACTGGGACAATCCTATCAACAATTAACTTCCACGCTGCTGCTTGATTCTTATGTTCATCATTCAATGCTGCATCATAAATAGCTTCTAGAACCTTAGCACTCTTAGGTGAGTTAAGCATTCTAAGCTTATATTCATTAATTATAGCTGCATCACCTTTAGGTCTACCTACACTACGGTTCTCACTTATAGACTTTAAAGCCTTAGTGGATGTTCGACCTACTTTATTACCTGTTGGTTTAGTCATGTTCTTCCGTCTTTGTCCTCTATAGGGAGACTTTTAAGTATAGTACTATAGAGTACTAAGACATTATATTTAAGTTATAAAGACATAATATTAATTTACTTAGTAAGTAATTACTTATAATAATTAATTTAAGTGGTATTTAACTACTATGTTCCCCTACTAGGGTGTACGGATTAGCCATCTCAGACTAACTTAGAAGTGGGGTCAGGCTTCTTAGTAAACTCAATTATATCCTATGAAGAATATTGTATCATACTTATGTCTATTTGTCAAGCTTTTATTGTCATGTACACATATATTTCTTCTTTTATGTGATTCTAGTCACATTTATGTTCACTTTAACGCTCCGCTAAAGTTCCCCATTCTCAGGGTGTCTGCTAAGTACTCTGAAGTAATACTTTTCTTATATTTATCATACAGTTATCTTTGGAGTCTGTCAAGGTCTATATTTCCTTTTTTGTGAACTTCAGAGGCTCCTGCAATAGTAATCACAACACAGATGACCCTCCCCCCTGTCAAGTTAGTTAGTACTTACTTTGCAGTGCTCTGAAGTTATCCACAGGTTATCCACAGGCTACAAAGTTATCCACATCTAGGTAGTCAACTAGAGGTTGTCCAACTAGAGCAGGCGTGAGAGGCGATGTAGCACCCTTTGAAGTATCTTGGGAGTTGTTTTAAAGCAACACAGGGTTAACCCTAACTATGAAGTTATACACAAGTTATACACAGGGTGTGGATAATGTACTGGCAGGGGTATAAGTTATACACAGGCAAAGTCTTATATAAGAGTTAAAATTGTGGATAAGTACTAGTTGTGGTGTTAGTAACTTTGTCCAAGGGTGTAGGTGCTTGACACCCTGTTATGGCCTCTGAGGGCTTCTAATCGCTTATGTCTGAGGTAGTATAAGGGTTGACCCTATTAGGGTTTATATATTGTAAATAAATGGTAATTTGTCGCCAATGTGACAGGTACAGGGGTGCAACCTGACATAATAGATACATGGAAAGCAAACGCTGACCTGTTAACTAACTAAGGATTCAAGATGGAAACAGTACTTATTAAAGACCTCCCAAAAGGTGAGTTCTTCAAGCGTAAACCTGATGCTAACAAGGTTTATCAGCGTGACACATATAACCGTGAAGCCAAAAAGTATGACTGCACTGATATGTTAGACTGCTGGGGCAATGGTTTGCAGTTAAAAGGTTCTACGGTTGTTTATATTGGTTTTGACTATTAAAAGGAACTCACACAATGGCTTATAACTTTAACATCACAATTCACCCTTGGGGTAACAGTCCTGAGTTTGGGACTGTCGTTATAGACGAAGCGGAGATGTACGGGGCTTGGGAATACAAAGACGGAACCGAAGGCGGTGGGTTATGGTTTGAACGTCTTGACGATGGCAGACTTGACGTTGTCGATTATGACGGTGCATTTAGCCTCCCAGCGTCTGTCATTAAAGCTTTACGTGAAGCCAATATATCATTAGATGAAACATTTGATTAAAGGAAAACTATCATGAAATATCAATCTATATTTGACATCTGGGCAGTGCCTGTAGACCTGCTCAAACACGTGCAGGCTGGGCAGATGGTCTACGCAGGCAATAAGGCCAACAGAGGGCGGTTCCTAGGTGTTAGACGCTCAGGGTCTATTGTAGTGGCTTGGCAGGGTAACACTCAAGCCCACACTGACAAGCTGGGTTATATTAGAACTTTACGCAACTATGCAAAGGGTGAATAAAATGTTTGATAAGATTATAGACGTATGCTTCGCAGTACTTATCGGCCTAATGTTGGCAGGTGGTGCATTGGCTTATTTTGACGTACTCTATCAGTGAGTCGCATTAGTGACAGTTTACCATGATGAAGTGTGACAGACTTCATTGTAGTGCACTATCGCACTGTAACAGGCTACGGCCTACCCTTTAGGAAACCATGATTATGTCAACTATTGAACAAACAGCACAAGCCTTCGTCAACGGGAAATCAGCCCATTGTCACAATGCACATACAGACGGGCAACGCTACACGCTACACCGTACAGTCATTGTCTATCGTAACGAGCAGGGGCAACTTGTGACCGATTGGGGAGGCTTCTACACACGAACAACAGCTTCACACATGAACGCAGTCTTGAAGGCTTACGGTAGCTCTAGGCGTGTCTCATACGCTAAGGCACGAGATAATAATGAAGGCAAGGTTACATACCTGTCATTGGCTTGATCTGTACTATATAGGGAAACAGTAAACAAATGAATACTAAACTACTAAAACACACACGGGAACTATTCAAGTCTTACGATGTACCTGAGCACGTAAGGCGAAGCTATCGTCTAAAGTGGGTGAGATCAATTAGAAACTTAGGCGATAAGTGGCTATTCGCTCAAAATATTCAACGTAAGGATGCACAACCATGACCATCGAAACAATAACCTTTCACTTTGTAGGGGCATTAGAGGACTCATTTGCTATCGTTGACGTTCAATGTCAGATAGATGAAGATGGGGACTGCAGGGACTTAGACTCTGTGAAATATGAGGGCTTTGATGTCCTTCAAGTGATCTCTCATTTCCAGTGGTCAGACCTTGAATGGCAGGCATCAAAGGCTTACAAAGCTGAGCATGATGAACAACAGACCATTGACCACGACAATCAAAGCCCTTTGGAGGCCGTCTATGGCCTCTCTAAGCCTTCATTAAACATTAGGTAAGGGGTAGGTAGCTATGATCTCAGATGTTGACTTAAAAGACTGGATAAAGGAACCAAAGAAAATGAATGAATACTGCTATCAGGTAAGCCCAACAATGGATGTGTGGGTGTATGCCTCAAGTGAGGAAGAGGCTGAAAGCATGGTCTATGAGCAGCTTGGGTATGACCCTGAGGAAATGGACTTGATTGAAGTGAGGGAAGACGTATGAAATGCCTATGTTGTGATCGACTACTGACTGACTATGAAAGTACACGTAAACACGCTGTGACAGGTACATTCATTGATCTCTGTCAACAGTGTTTTAAGACTGTACAAGCTGACTCACACCTACCTACAAAGGATAGGAAAGACCTTATATCTTCAGATGATATAGATGACAGTGTTGAGAGTGAGGAACAGGATGACTGTCACGTTAGCGACACCAACAGTGAAGGAGACCATTGACAATCTGTACTTTGTGTGCTACCCTAACTTTAAAGATACTACAAAGTATCTAGGATGATTCATAGAAGTTAAATACACTATATAAGTATTATTTAAGTAATATACTTATAAGTCTTTAAAGTGTCGAAGACACGTAAAGTGCCCGTAAACAGACTATAACCCTTGAAAGGATAATTTATGTCTATTGAAATGTTTTGTGATGATGATGTTGATCTTGATGTCGTTCAGTATGAGTGCTGGTATTGGTCTGTCATTGACAGTATGGCTGAACTAGTTATGAACAATGGTCGTGATAAGGTGATGTCTCATGTTGCTGAGGCTGTCTTGAACAAAGTGCACAGTGGATACGTTGTAGCCAAAGAGAATGAAGACCCTCTAGCATGGTAACAGCCATATTTGTCTTAATCGTAACTTTAATTAAACTGGTACTAAGCAAATGAACATTGATGAGAATAAACCTTGGCCTTTCCCATCACACTTTGGTGATGCCCATGAAGATGATAAGTTAAAGGCTGATTGTCTAGCCTTACTGGAGAACTTCACAGCCTTCCAACTCAGAGGTGAAATCTACTATGGCTACCTTGATGTGAGAGCATTGAAGGTAATCGAAGAACTACGTAAGGACATAGATGAAACTAAATCTAGTACGTAAACCTAAGCCTGAGTCTAAACTCATCAAGCATATTGCCTGTGATGCGTGTGGTAGTTCAGACGCTAACGGGTTATATGATGACAATCACACATACTGCTTTTCATGCAACACTTACTACAATGAGTCAGATGCTGATGAACTGTCAGTTATGCGAGATGCAGTAGCACCTAGAAAGCAAGCAATGCTAGAGATTAAAGGTCAGATTAAATCGATACCTGAGAGAGGTATTACCCTTCAAACCTGTGAGAAATATGGAGTTACACAAGAAAATGGACAGCACTTTTATCCTTACACTGACGATACCGGAACACCAGTCGCAGCAAAACTTAGACGAGTGGCAGACAAAACTTTCAGCATTCTTGGAACATTCACGAATGCTAGGCTTTTCGGACAGCAGCTCTTTCACGCTGGTGGCAAAGCAGTCACCATCACTGAAGGAGAACTTGACGCTCTAGCAGCTTTTCAGATGCAGGGTAGCCTGTACCCTTCAGTGTCAGTCAGGAACGGTGCACAGGCTGCTTTAAAGGACTGCAAAGCACAATATGAGTGGCTTAACTCCTTCGATAGCATTGTGATTTGCTTCGATGCTGATGAACCGGGTAAGAAGGCTGCAAAGGAAGTAGCTGAATTGTTCGGTCAGAAGGCTAAGATTGTGAAGCACTTGAGTGGCTACAAAGATGCTTGTGACTATCTGATTGCAGGTGCTACCAAAGAGTTTGTGAATGAGTGGTGGAGAGCTGAGGTGTACATCCCAGATGGTATTATCAATGCTGCATCACTGTGGGAAGAAGTTATTAAACCTGAGGCTAAGGCTGAGGCTATGTACCCGTGGAAGGGCTTGAATAAGCTTCTCTATGGTATCAGACCTTCAGAGTTAATCACAGTCACAGCTGGAAGTGGACTAGGTAAGAGTCAGTTTCTACGTGAGATATTGTTCAATATACTGAACACTACCAAGTGGAACATTGGAGGGTTATTCCTCGAAGAATCCACTCGAAAGACAGCTAGAAGTATCATGAGCTTACACGCTAACAAGCTTCTGCACTTGCCTGACACACCAACAACTGAGAAGGAACTTAAAGATGCTTTCGATGCAACACTTGGTACTAATCGTGTGTATCTCTTTGACCACTTCGGTAGTAGTGACGTTGACAACATTGCCAACAGAATCCGATACATGGCTAAAGCTTGCGATTGCAGGGTTATCTTTCTTGACCACATCAGTATTGTTATATCTGGTCAAGACAATGGAGATGAGCGTAAGGCTATTGATAACATGATGACGAAGCTTCGTACACTGGTGCAAGAGCTAGAGATTACCTTGATCTGTGTCAGTCACCTTCGTAGACTGCAAGGCAACCAAGGGCACGAAGATGGAGGCAGTGTGTCATTGTCGCAGCTCAGAGGCTCAGGTGCTATTGCTCAGCTCAGTGATGCTGTGATTACATTGGAGCGTAACTCAATGGCTCAGGATGACAATGAGAGACATCAAACTAAGATTTCAGTGGCTAAGAATCGTTACAATGGCTACACAGGCCCAGCTTGTGTACTGAAGTACAATATGGACACTGGACGCATGGTTGAAATTCAGGAGGAAGTATTATGACTAAGTCTTTAGACGTAGGCAAAGGAAGTACACCTAGACCTTTCAGTGTAGCTCAGGAGCAGTATGATGCTCGATGGGATATGATCTTTGGTCGTGATAAGGGCGATAAAGAACGTGATAGGCGTGAAGATGCCTTAGCTGAAGTTCAACGATTAGGGCAAGAGATTCAACCTGAGGAGCTAGACAAATGAGTGCATGGTTAATTGCTGTAGTTGGAGTGGTCTACACTATCGTAGCCATTGACTTGATTGTCAAAGGGAATACTGGTCTGGGTATAGCCTTTGTAGGTTATGCTCTAGGTAACGTGGGGCTGTACATGGAGGCTGCAAAATGAGCAAGTGGGTTGATAGAATGATTGCTAGAGGTGTATCACCTGAGGTCATTGAACAACGGATTGCACAGAGGAAACTCAATACTCGTGAGTGGGCTGAGAAGAACAAGGAAAGAAAGTATGCACATAAACGAGCATACAAAGCAAGGCTTAAGAAAGCAAATACTCAACAGGGTGGCTATGAAGGTGTGATAATTAAGTCAGCGTATCACCCTAACTGGAAAGAAGTTCCTGTGTATCATTGCCCTGAACTAACATACAGAGGAAAACATGATTGACCTAGATACGATAGCTGGTAGAATGTTGGACTTGGAGACTAAGTACTATGAAATGCAAGACAAGTATCAGTTACTCATTCACCACTATGAAGACTTGAAAGCAGAATATGAAGCGTATCGTATTGGACATCGAGACAACCTTAGATCACAACACGATTTGGATGGTGGTAACTAAGGACATTGACACTGGAGAAGTGAACGTATGGAAAGCAGCAGACAGCCTCGTGGAGTATTTAAAGGACGTTACATTGATAGTAGCGCACAACGGGATAAGCTTCGATTTCCCGATACTCAATCGGCACTGGAGTACGAAGATTCGCTTGAACCAAGTGTTCGATACACTGATAGCCTCAAGACTGCTAGATCCCTCAGTAGAGAACGGGCACAGCTTAGACGCATGGGGAACGAGACTAAGTGCCATGAGCACGGAGGGGAAGAATAAGGTTGACTACAAAAGGATATGGGAATGGCTGATGGAACGACGAGAGGATTACAAAGGTGAGTGCTTCAACATTCCTCACATGGCTCTTCTGGAGTATTATTGCATTAGGGACGTTGAGGTCACTTGTAATCTTTATAAGCATCTTACTGATGAACTCACTAAGAAAGACTTTTCACAAGAAAGCCTTGAGCTTGAACATAAGGTAGCAGCAATTATCTCTGAACAGGAACGTAATGGATTCAAACTCGATCAGGTCTATGCCACTTGCTTACTTGCTGACATCAAAGGAAAGATGGCTGGAATTTATGAGCAGATGCAAGAGAGATGGCCTCCAACAGTCACACCAAGGTTCCACAAGACAAGTGGAAAGCCCATCAAAGACTGCATTGATACTTTCAATCCCGGAAGTAGAAAGCAGATCGGAGAGAAGCTGATGGAGCTAGGATGGAAACCTAAGGTGTTCACTGAGAAGGGTCAGGCCATTGTCGATGAGTCTGTGCTTGCTAAAGTTGCATTGCCTGAGGCTCAGTTGATTGCCACTTACCTGATGCTACAGAAACGTGTAGCTCAGATTGAAAGCTGGTTAGAGGCTGTAGGCAAGGACGGTAGAGTTCATGGTAAGGTTATAACGAATGGAGCTGTAACTGGTAGGATGACACACAGTAGTCCTAACATGGCACAGATTCCTAATGCTGGGAGTATCTATGGGCCAGAGTGCAGAGAGTGTTGGACTGTGGAAAGCAACAATGTATTGGTTGGCTGTGACGCTAGTGGCCTTGAGCTTCGTATGCTTGCACATTATATGAAGGATGATAATTATGTTAGGACAGTCACTGAAGGATCTTCGAAAGACGGGACGGATGTACACACGCAGAACCAGAAAGCTGCAGGGCTTGAAACGAGGGATCAAGCTAAGACCTTTATTTACGCATTCCTATACGGTGCAGGGCCAGCTAAGATTGGTTCCATTGTCGGTGGTAATGCTAAAGCGGGACAGAAACTTATCGATGCCTTTCTTAAGAATACACCTGCCTTACAACGTCTTAGAAATACGGTTAGTAGATATGCGGGTAAGGGCTTTGTACCGGGGCTTGATGGTCGTAAGATATGGGTACGCAGTGAACACGCTGCCCTCAATTCGCTACTTCAAGGGGCTGGGGCGATAGTGATGAAGAAGGCTTTGGTATTGTTTCACGACAAGACTAAGGCTAACAAGTGGCCTGTGAAGCTGGTAGCTAATGTCCACGATGAATTTCAACTTGAAGTTCCTAAGGAATATGCTACAATGGTAGGTGAGGCTGCAAAGCAAAGTATTGTTGAAGCTGGGTTGCATTTCAAGCTTCGTTGTCCACTAGACGGGGAGTACAAGATTGGTAACAACTGGCGTGAAACACATTGATAAGAATCAAATACTATTTAATGTTGAAGGTGAAACTTTCAGGATTAAGATAGGCGAGGATCTAGATCTTGAAGAGGTATACACTGTGCTCTTATCAGCACTTGTGTACTTAGAAGATTTGGCATCGGGTAATACAGCTCACCCGTCACAAGAGCTGCATTGAAACTAAAGGAAAATGAAATGAGTATTGATACATTGAAACCCGTTAAAGTTGCTGGTGAAATCTTCTGGAGTAACTGGATGAACACCTTTAACACTAAGTTTAACGAAGACAACAAGAAGTACGAATGTACCATTGGTAACTTGAGTGATGCAGCTTGTGAGAAGCTTAAAGAGCTGGGCATCAATATCAAGAACAAAGAGAGCATGGGTAACTTTATTGTTGCTAAGTCAACTTACTTGTTCACACCTGTGGATGAGGAAGGCAATCCTGTAGACATTGCCAAGATGGGTAATGGTACTAAGTGTCACGCAGTTATCTCTTCATACCGTCACAAGATGTCAGCTAAGTTTGGTGCAGCTCCTTCGATTAAGAAGTTGATTGTTACTGAACTTAAGGTGTACTCTCCTGAAGGTGCTGAGGAAGAAGAGACTGCGGATGATGTCCTCTAACCATCCGGTGGATGATAAGCCAACTGAGGCTATTGTAGATGCTGACTTTTTAGTTTATAAAGTTGGCTTCTCCAATGAGGATGAAGAGGAACGGTGGGCACTAAATCGACTCACAGAGTGGTTTACCGACATAATCTATATGCGTTTGAAGTGTGATGACTACAGAGCTTGGATTACAGGTAAGACTAACTTTAGATTCGAGGTAGCTACCACTGTTCCTTACAAAGGTAATCGTAAGGATGCTCCCAAGCCTAAACATTATGAGGCTCTTCGTAAACATCTCATGAAGCTCGGTGCTAAGATGTCTGAAGGTGAAGAGGCTGATGACTCTGTAGGCATAGCGTCCACTGAAGGGAACTACTGGATCGTCCACGTTGACAAGGATCTAGATCAGTTACCGGGGTGGCACTATAATCCTGTAAAGGATGAGGAGTATTATGTTACTGAGTTTGAAGGCTTGTACAGTTTCTACAAACAGATACTGACAGGTGACAGAGTTGATAACATTGAAGGTATCAGAGGTATTGGCCCTGTAAAGGCTGATAAGATTCTCAAAGACTGTACAACCGAAGAGGAATTATATGCAGCTTGTATCAAAGCTTATGACGGTAATACTGACAGGGTATTGGAAAATGGACAGCTTTTATGGTTAAGAAGAAAGACAAACCAGATGTGGCAACCACCTTCAGTCTCGCAGGAGCAGTCTGGACAGTAGAGTTTGTTAATCATTTAGACGATATGGGTAAGTGTGATTCTGAGAAACAGACTATCTCAATTCGTAGTGGAATGAACAAACAAAGTACTGAGCAAACCTTCTACCATGAGTTAGTTCATGCCATTATGTTCACAATGGGTAAGCTAAACCACGATGAAGAGTTTACAGATGCCTTCGGAGCTTTACTACACCAGTATCACAGGACAAAATCAGATGAAGCCTAAGCGTAAGAAGCCACTGACAGTTAGACAAGTAGCTTTGAAGCATGGCTTCAGGTCAGGCTTAGAAGACAAGATAGCTGATAACCTAGTAGCCTTAGGTATTCCATTTGAGTATGAGAAGCTAGTGATTGCATATACGCAGCCTGAGAAGAAACGTACATACACTCCTGACTTCCTGTTACTTAAGAATGGTATTATCATTGAGAGCAAGGGCAGATTCGTGACTGCTGACAGACAGAAACACTTGATGGTGAAGGAACAACATCCTGAACTTGACATTAGATTTGTCTTCAGTAACTCTAGGTCTAAGCTATCAAAGATAAGCCAAACTACATACGGGGATTGGTGCACTAAGCATGGATTCAAGTATGCTGATAAAGATATTCCAACATCATGGTTAAACGAACGGAAAGGTAAATGATTATGTTAGCTAATCTTATTGAAGCTTTGGAAAAGTCTAAAGAACTTCGTAGTGTATGGGAAGACTTCACAGATGTTATTCTTGTGGAAAAACTTAAAGAGACTTACATGAACACTCTCAATGGTGGTTGGAGTTCCCATCCTGAAGATATTACTGAGAACAAGAAAGTCAATGCAGCCATTGGTATTGTCTTAGGTTACTTCATGTACACTGGTGATGCCCAAGAGTTCTTGAAGGAGGCTGAAAATGAACGTAGAGCTGATTAAAGAGCATGAGAATGGTGATGCAACATACCAGTTTGACTTGACTCCTGAGGAAGCTCAAGCACTCTTAAGCTACGGTATCTTGGAAGCCATCAAAGCTGGTATTCGTGAAGGTGATAGACTAACAATCGGAGGAGATGACATCAATGAAGATTCTAGTAATCCCGGACTGTCAGATTAAAGAGGGTGTACCTTTGGAGCACTTGACATGGGCTGGTAAAGCCATTGTCGATTACAAGCCTGATGTGGTGGTTAACATAGGTGACTTTGCAGATATGCCAAGCCTTAGTAGCCATGACATCAAAGGTAGTAAGTACTTTGAAGGTCTACGCTACAAGAAGGATGTTGAAGCTGCTAAGGAGGCCATGAAGTTGTTACTGGCTCCTTTGAGGGAAGCTCAGAAGGCTCAGAAGGAATCTAAACACAAGGTGTACAAGCCTCGTATGGTGATGACTTTAGGGAACCATGAGAACCGTATTGATAGGGCTGTCAATAACAACCCAACTTTAGAAGGCTTGATCTCAACTAAGGATCTAGAGTATGAAAAAGATTGGGAAGTTCACGGTTTTCTACATCCTGTTTTTATTAATGGTGTTGGTTTTAACCACTATTGGCCTGTGGGGGCTATGGGTAGACCAGCTGGTGCTGCTAGTGCTATCATTAACAAACTGCACATGTCTTGTATTGCTGGACATCAACAAGGCAAACAGATCGCATACGGTAAACGTGCTGACGGAAAACCTATATGTGCTATCATTGTGGGGTCTTATTATCTGCATGATGAGAGTTATATGGATCAGCTTAGTAATCGTCACTGGAGGGGTTTACTGATGATGAATGAAGTACATGATGGACACTTTGATGAGATGTTCTTAAGCGTAGAATATTTAGGGAGGAAATATGGTTGATCGTAAATGTAGTACTTGCTTTTACAGTGAACTAGACGGTAAAATACATCCCTGTAATGATTGTACAGGTTATGATAAATGGGTTAACCGTAGCATTTTCATTAGAGCATCAGCTAAGCCCCTCAGTGAAGCTATCAAAGAGTGGGTAGACTGCAAGGAAGATGAAGAGATTGTAGACATTGTTAACAAACCTCCTCACTATACTGAGCACCCTTCAGGTATTGAATGTATCCAAGTTACAGAACACATGGGCTTTAACTTAGGTAATGCAATCAAGTATATCTGGCGTTGTGACCTTAAGATGGATGCCATTGAAGACTTGAAGAAGGCTAAATGGTACATTGACAGAGAGATTGATAAACGTGTTAAACATAACCTTTGAAGAACTGAAAGAGGCTCTCAAGCGTTTAGATGAGGTCACACTCGTGGAACTGCTAGGACTCCAGAGTGATGATCTTGTCGAAAGATTTGATGATGTGATTGAGAAGAAACAAGAATATTTAATAAAGGAACTAGACTAAATGACAACTACTATGACACCATACCAAGAGTACATTGGCAAGAGTCGCTACTCTCGCTACTTGGATGATAAAGGTCGGAGAGAGCACTGGCCTGAGACTGTGAATCGCTACTTTGACTTCATGACTAAACACCTGCAAGACAAGCATAACTACACTCTAAGTATCGCAATGCGTGACCAACTGCAGACTGCTGTGACTAACTTAGAAGTAATGCCATCAATGCGTAGCATCATGACAGCTGGCGATGCTTTAGAGCGTCAGAACGTAGCTGGCTATAACTGTTCATACCTTCCCATTGATGATCCTAAAGCCTTTGATGAGGCTATGTATATTCTGTTATGCGGAACAGGTGTAGGCTTTAGTGTGGAGCAAAAGTATGTATCTAAGTTACCTGAGATTCCAGTTGAGTTGTACAATAGTGGCACTGTCATTAATGTTAAGGACTCCAAAGAGGGATGGGCTAAAGCCTTACGACAAGTCATTGCCTTGCTATACGCTGGAGAAGTGCCTAAGTGGGATGTTTCTGGTGTACGTCCGGCAGGAGCGAGACTTAAGACATTTGGTGGAAGAGCCTCAGGCCCACAGCCACTCGTTGACCTCTTCAAGTATGTGGTTGCAAAGTTCCGTGGAGCAGTTGGACGGAAGCTCACCTCGCTTGAGGCACACGATATTCTATGTAAGGTCGGAGAAGTCGTGGTTGTCGGTGGTGTACGACGATCAGCAATGATCTCCCTGTCAGATTTGAGTGATGACCGTATGGCTCACGCTAAAGCTGGTAACTGGTGGGACGGTAATGGTCAACGTGCCTTGGCTAACAACAGTGCCATCTACGAAGTGAAGCCTGACGTAGGTAAGTTCATGCGTGAGTGGTCAAGCATTTATGAATCACATTCTGGAGAGCGAGGCATCTTTAATCGTTATGCAAGTGAACTTCAAGCAGCTAAGAGTGGACGCAGGGAATTGGGTAAAGAGTGGGGTACAAACCCTTGCAGTGAGATTATCCTTAGACCTTATCAATTCTGTAATCTGTCTTCTGTTATTGTTCGGAGCGATGATAGTGTGGATACTTTACGGAATAAAGTGCGCTTGGCTACTATTCTGGGGACTTTTCAATCGACGATGACTAACTTCCCGTACCTGCGTAAGGTGTGGCAGACAAACACTGAAGATGAGCGTTTGCTGGGTGTGTCTATGACTGGTATCTTGGACAATGCTTTGCTCAATGACCCTGATAACACTGAATTGCCAGCTATCTTGGAAGGACTGAAGAATGTTGCTATTGACACTAACGCTCAGTTTGCTGACGCTATCGGTATTAATCGTAGTGCTGCCATCACTGCCATTAAGCCTGAAGGCACTGTATCGCAGCTTACAGGCACTGCTAGTGGCATCCATCCTCAGCACAGTGAGTACTTTATTCGTCGTGTACGGTCTGATAACAAAGACCCTCTAACTGCATTCTTGCAAGCTCAAGGATTTCCATCTGAAGCTTGTGTGATGAAGCCTGATAGCACAACTATCTTTAGCTTCCCCATGAAAGTTGAGAAGGGTGCTGTACTGCGAGAAGACTTGAATGCTATCAAGCACCTGCGCTTGTGGCTCTTGTTCCAGCGTCACTACTGTGAGCATAAGCCTTCAGTGACTATTTCAGTGACTGAGACTGAGTGGCCTGAAGTTGGTGCATGGGTGTGGAATAACTTTGATGAGATTACAGGTGTGAGCTTCTTACCGATGGATGGTGGAACATACCGACAAGCTCCTTATGAGGCCATGACTGAGGAAGAGTATCATGCAATGGTTGCTGCTATGCCAGCTGGTATTGATTGGGACAAACTGGTTGAAGGTACTGACAACGTAGAAGGTTCTCAGACTCTGGCTTGCACTGCTGGTGCTTGTGAGATATGATACTTGACTTCGAGTTCAAGACTGGCTTAGTCTTTGGCATAGAAGCCGATGAACTCTACATCATGGATGAGAATGATAAGATGTCAGATGAAGCTAACCAAGTCATCTACTTACACATAGGATTTATAACCTTAGCGTTTATATTCTAACTAACTAAAAAGCCCCTTAGGAGTAATCCTTTGGGGCTTTATTATTGCTACTTATCATCGCTTAAGAATAATACTACTTCAGCTTTCCTTCGTTTAACTAATCCGGGGAGTTCTCTACCACCTCCCTTAGTCCACTGCATGAAAGCTTCAGCAGCTTCCTCCCATTCACCTCTATTAATCTTCATCCGAATAGTAGACCGCTGAAAATTGCCCAATCCGGCATTGAAGGCAAAACTGACGCACGCATCGAAAGCCCCTTGACGACCAGATATAGCAGGAGCAAGTCGTAGAACACCACGTTCAAAAAGGTTGACATCATCTGCGAATAGTTTTTCGATCTCCTCTTTAGACCATACACGATTGTCCTCCTGTCTCAATGGTAACTCTTTACGAATTGTTGTAGATTGTCCCTCTTTAGCTACCATTGGTAAGCGTATCTGTTCCTGATAAAGGACATGACCGTAACCAATAGTCCAGATGTGAGCAGGACACAGGTAAGGCTTATTCCTGCATCCTTCAAACCTGTGCATCAGGTCAGCTCCAGCTTTACTTAGCTTCACTTCTTACTCCAGCTACGTGAACCGAACCAGAAGCCTATGATACCTCCTAGCATAGCCATCTCATCACTGCTAAAGATAATGTCGGATAATCTGATTAGGTCATCCATGTTCATTACTAAACTAGGTCTGCTGTACACATAGTAAGCAATCCAAGCATTGATAGCACAGAGTTCAAAGACAAAGATATAAGTCACCATAGGACGTACAGTGCCTACGAAGTTAACTACCCACTTACTAGCCTTATCCATGATCTTCTTATCATGGTCATAAGCTGCTACAGTCATCTCAGCATCAGTCTGCATTGCAATCTGATCTGTACGTATCTCTTCCATACGCTCCTGAGCTGCAAACCCTTGAGCCATCATTTGAAGCTGCATCTCAACTTGAATCTGCGCTAAAGCTAATTCATGCTTCTGGTCATTCTTGTTCTGAAAGAAGTCTAATAGTTTAGGTAGACCTGAGATTAGTAGACCACCAAGGGTCGAGAATAGTGATAACATTATAGTCCTATCTTACCGAGTAATAAAGCAACAATCTTATTGGAAAGATCGTCAGGGAGAAACTTAAGGAATCCTAAGAAGTACAGAGCTACTAAACCATAGACAAATATCTTTAAGCATAAGTCAAAGGTCTTCTGATACTCATTCACCTTCCACACCTTTGAGTAGTGTTACAGAAGTCCATTAATTCATAGATGCCAATAAACACCAAGAACAACACAAAGAAAGTACCACCAATAATAATAGCTAGTTCATTCATCTCTTGCTCTTTAGCTTTGGCTGCTTTCTCTGCTTTCTGTAAAGCACTTAACTCTCTGGCATCATCTCTGTCCATCTGGTCTTGACGAGATTTAATTTTATTCCAGACATCAATCTTGCCTGTTGTCATGAACAACATCTTAAGTTCTTCTTCAAAGGCTCTGGCTTGCTCTAAAGCCATCTCAATCTGCAGGGCAGTTCCCATGTTGGAACCCTTACCCTTCTTAGCTTCAATCAATGCTTTAGTAGCTGTACTCTTGGCATCGAACATCTTGCCAATCATAGGTGCAAGAGAGCCTAGATCGTTGGCTACCTTACTAGCCTTCTTAACCATGCTGATAGCTGACTGTATGCCAGCAAGGGCTGTCATTGGATCAATCATTTATTGTATGCTTTCTTCCATTCTAGACACACGACAATACGAGTCTTATAGTCAGCAGCCCACCTCCATGTCCACTTAACACATCTATCTGCATTAGGGTCGAAGCCAGCCGTAGCTATAAAACTCGTAAAGATGATGAGAAGGGCTAGAGTTAGCCTCTTCATGGTAGTTACTGTTGCAGTTCAGGAACGCTTGAGAGTAAGCCTCTAAAGGTAGAACTTGGGATAGGTTCTGGTGTATTTCCAGATAATAGGTTAGAGACTAAGCCTTCAGTTTGTTGCTTACGTAGCAAACCTTGTAGTTTGTCAGCTCCAAAACCGGTTGCAGCAACAGTAGCAGCAGCCACAGGATTAGCTAATGCACTTGCACCTAAAGCACCGGCAGTTAGTTGACTACGTTGAGGATTGAATCTAGCAATTAAAGACAATAAAGGATCTGTAGTTCCACCAGAAGCAACACTCTTAATGGCATTCTGTTCACGAGTTGAAAAGGACTTCATCTTGTCTTTATCAGCTGCAAGGTTAATAAGCTGTCTACGAATCAGCTCACCCTGAGAAGCTTTAGGATCGATAGCTTTAGCTTCTGCAATATTGAGAGCATCTTCAAGTATAGAGGCACGAGATAGGTTACGCCAATCTTTTCTAGCATTTTGTACACTTTCTACAGCTTTACCAATATCACCCTTGGCTGCGATAACATCACGAGAACCGAGGGTACTTAAATAGTCATCAATCTTAGTTACAACTTGACCTGCAAACTTACGAGTAGCAGCATCTTTAGCTGTTTTAAGGTCTGTAGCAGCTGAACGCATCTGTTCTAGCTTAGTGAAAGATACACGCTGAGTACCTGTCATGTCTCTGAGTTGTTCAAGCAACTGAGCTACAGGTTTATGTGTATCCATCTTAGGATTAAAGTTATTCTTAACTAATGTTTCTTCAGCACTGTTAAGCATATCTAAGACACTCTTAGGCTTAACAAAGACACCTTGATCTTCCATTGCTGTGTATGAACGCTGAGCACGTTGCTTAACATCATTAATAGTTAATACTGGCTCCCTGTTAGCAGCCATCTTCTGAGCACCACCAATAGTTTTACCTGTAACACCACCAGCAATAGTACCTGCAAGAATACCCATCACTGTAGCACCAAGGTCACTATCAGTTTCAGATTTAGTCTTCTCAGCCACTGCTTGAGAAGCCATACCAGCTATACCAGATACAGGAACTTGTTGAACTAAGTTTTGAGTCAATGGTGCTGCCATTTGACCAAGACCTTTAGCGATAGCAGCTTGAGAGCCAGTACCAGCCATTGCTTGAGCACCAGTCTGTACAGCTCTTTCAAGTCCAGTCTCAGGAGTTGGTACACCCATCTTAGTAAGTGCTTGACTCTGTGCTTGTGACATTGTAGGCATACGACTTTCAGAGCCTAACAAATTAGCTCCTACATTGTATGCACCACTTAAGAAGTCACCCACTGCATTAACAGGTGCTGAAACACCTTCAACAACTGCACGACCTGTAAGTCCAAGTTGTCTTCCTAACTCTTGTCCCATGCTACGCTGTGGCTTAGGGGCTGTAGCAGGAGCTGTTGAACCCTTCAATGCTGCTGCAATTTGAGCATCAGACATATCATCAGGAAACTCTACAGTTTCTCCGTTAAACTCAATATACTGAGGCATAAGTATCCTTAAATTGCTTCAAGTTGCCCTGTTGCAGGGTTGAATCGTTTAGTAGCTTTAGGTGCAGAAGAAGGTGCTCCAGCAGTACCAGCACCAGTCACACGAGCACGAGCTTTTCTAAGGTCATTCTCAATAATCCTTAACTGAGCATCAAACTCAGCAGGTTTCATCTTCTGATCTAAAGCACCAACAGCAGCTGTCAATCGCTTACCCTCAGCATCTGACAATGCACCCATACCCTTAAGGCTTTGAACCTGTGGCAGGAATGTCTGAGCTTTAAATGTCTCTAGTTGTGCAGCAAAACCTGCAGCATTAGTACCGGGGATCAGCGAGGAAGTTGTACCTCCAAAGCCCACAGCACTTGATTTACCGGGATGAGAAGCAAGGCGACTGAGAGTATCTAAAGAACTATCAAAGGAAGCTATTACACCTTGTTTTTGAGCTTCTTCTTTAGCTAGTTTATCACTTCTCTTTTCTTCATCTTGAGCACGTTTATTTTCCATGCTTTGCTGACGAATACCTGCCATTATTCCAGCAATCTGCTGTTGTGAGTCAATACGCATCTGAGCAATCTCTTTAGCTGTAGCTCCACGATCTTTAGCAGCTTCCAGTTGTGCATCTAAACGTTCACGCTGAGCTTGCAACTGTGCCTCCATACGTTCACGCTGAAGTTGTGCAGCTTGCTCACGTTGAATATTCTTATCAGCAGCTGACTGCAGTACAGTCATAACCTTATCAGCAGAACCATACTTAGTTACAGCTTTAAGAATATCATCTTGAGTTGCATCAGGGCCAAGGGCAGCTAGTTCATTACGTAAGGCAGCTTCTTGTTTTACTGTTAACTCTTTCTTCTGAGCTTCAGCAGTGGCTCCACGAGTCTTAGCCAACTGCTCTTCCATCATCTGAGCTTGTTGCATAACCTTCATACCCAATTCAGGGTTAGTAGCTTGCAGAGCCTGAGCCATCTGCTTCAAACCTTCAGGTGTATTAGTATCAAACTGTGAAGCCAACTGACGAAGCATTGTAGCTTGACGTACAGCTGGATCTTGAACATCAACACCCATTGCACCAGCTAAGCCACGACCTAAGTTACCTGTGTTCTTAAAGATGTTATAGGATGTCTGTTGCTGAGGAGTCATCTGTGAGAACTGCAAAGCCTTTTGCTCTGTAAGTTGACGTTGCATTTCCTCAGGAGTACCCATGCCTCCAAATAAACCTTGAATTCCTTGAGTAGCCATGTTATTCCTTAAGATGTCTTGAAGTATGGGTTAATAACAGCGTTGTAGTTAATACCACCACTAGTATTAGTATTACCTGTTAAACCTGCAATTAACTGACTAATAGGATCTGTTAAACCACCTACTACAGCATTGTTACGTTGTAGTTGCATCTGAGCTGCATTCTGTGCTGCTGCATTCTGAATGTTAGCTGCATTGGTAGCACCTGCTGTACTTGCTGCACCTAAAGCTGAGCCTTGAGTCAAAGCATTCAAGCCTTGATTCTCTAAGTTAATAGCACCCTGAGAATACTGAGTATACGGAGCAAGAGCCTGTGTTTGTAAACCAAAGCCTTGACCTGCTAAGTTCAAACCACCAGTCATTAAGCCTTGACCAAACTGTAGTTGTTGATTACCGTATGTCTGAGCATTAGCACCCAACTGAGCATCCTGCTGAGCCATAGCATTGTAGTATGCAGCCATCTGAGGATTAGAGGCTTGTAAGCCGGGAGCACCAGCAGTGTATCCTGCTGAAGTTGCACCAGTGGCTAGACCTAAACGACCTTGTTGTTGCTGTTGGTTAGTCAACTGTGCAAGTTGTTGTTCACGACCCGGAGCAAGTAACTGCTGTTGTTGGTTCATGTACTGCTGAGCTACAGCTTGAGGATTCTGTCCAACATAGGATTGACCTAAGTTAAACAGTCCTTGAGCTGCTGTATTAACCTGTGGCTGGAATGCTTGGATCTGCTGAGCTTGACCTAAGCCAGTACCAGCCATGCCCATCAAACTTTCACGGGCTGCAGCTACGTCAGGAGCTACTTGATAACCAGCACCAATAAGTTGACCGTTGGCATCATAGTTAAAACCTGACTTACCAAACCTTGTGGTAACACCTACAGGTCTAAATTGAGCCATCTGTGCAGCCTGTGCAGCAGCATTAGTGGAGGCATTAGAAGCTTGGTTAGAAGAATAGATGCTACCTGCAGTACCTAAAAGAGGGCCAAGTAAGCTTGTATAATCAAAAGCCATATTATTAGTTGGGTTAAGAGCAGAAGTTGAAGATGCAGGACTACTAGCTACTGCGGTACTTGTGGTCATAGTAGAATTAGGCCACCACTGATTACCTGAAAATATCCATTTATTGTCGCTGCTTGTTAAGGGACTATAAGGACTACTAGGATCAGGGGGTAAAATTGTTCCCGAAGGAGGAAGAGGAGTAGCCATCAGTATGTACCTCCGTCAATAGTAGCTGTAAAAGTACCAGAGACAGTAAGGTTTACTGCAGTGGTTGTTCCAGTAAGAGCACCGTTGTTAGCATCTGGTTTAGAGTTCACTGCTGACGAAATGTTATCAAACTCTGTGTTAACCTCAGTACCTTTAATGATCTTGCTAGGATTACCCGTGTTTAGGCTATCCTTAATTGCAAAGTTAGTTGCTTTTGTGTAGTTGCTCATCGTGTCTTCCCTGTCTTAACATAGACATCAAGTTTCTGAATGGATATTGATTTATTAAATACATTGGTTTCAAAACCTAGTTGAATAACCTTACCTGATCCACCAATATTAATAATCTTATTGTCAAAAGCTGAACCACCATACTCAGCAATATTAAACTCAGCTATGTTGTATTCTGCAATAGCTGCATTGGATAGATCAAATTGCCTTGTATTTAAAATATCACTGTAATCAAAGCCAAACTTTAATGTAACTGCATAGCCTTGACCACCAATAATTGTTACGCCTACTTTCTTCATTAACTTAATCACAGTAGGTGACTGAAAATCAAAGTAGTTAGTAAAATATCTCAGTAGGTATGAGTTAGCATTGTCTTTATATCCATCATACTTACCAATGTAACCAGCCTCACCAACTAACAAGTCTTTATTACGAGTGTACTTAAAAGCTGTGGGAACTAAGCCATCCCATGTTGTTACACGATTAGCTCCATTAGGTAGTGGTGCTCTCATGTCAAAGCAGTACACTAACTGACGAGCTGGTAAAGACAACAGATAGAAGGCTTCCTTATCTGAGTACACAGCTTTAATGTCAGCTGCAGTCTCTGAACTAATCTCTAGAACTAAGTCATCACGTACATTAGCACTAATATCTCGCATAGGTGCTGACTTCTCTTGAATAGTACGCATCAGTGAACGTACACCTGAGTCAGACAAGAAGATAACATCACCACCAGTAGTTACTACTGAGTCTCTAGCTACACAGCCCATACCTGTAATAGCATCTGCTAATGTTAGATTGTTAGGGTCTGTAGCATTGGAGTAGATAAGAATCTGTCTACGACCAAAGACAATTAAGAAGTTATTGTGAGCTGCTAAGGATATAATCTCATCTGCACCGTTAGGCCACACTTGAGATACATCCAATGTACCAGCTGTACCTGTACTTAAAACATGACCTGATAGTAAGTCTGAGAACTGAATGGTACTCTTAGAAGTTGCATTGTTAGCACTCCATGTACGACCATAGGCACTGATAACTGTATTGTTACTGGACACTGTAGCTACATAACCAGTCTTCTCAGAGACTCTCTTAAATGTAGTTGTACTTACAGTAGGGTCAAACACTAAAGGATCATGTCCAGCTTGATACAAATACAAGACACCATTCAACGGAGCCATCTGCCAGTTGCTATCTGTAATGGTAGGAGCTGTTCCACCACCTCCGTAGGTAAGCCTACTAAGAGTAGTTCCAACTAACTTAAACAGTTTATTGTTACCAGCAGCAATAATGTATGAGTTACCAGCATTGTCAATTAACTCACCTAGAGCTTTAACGTCAGAAACATCTAAGTCACTATTGTATGTGTGAGAGGTAGTCCATCCCTTACGAGCACCAATACGTCCAAACTTATCAATTATGCAGTTGTTAGCCACAGTAGCATAACCAGCCTCTAAGGAGACTGAGCTATCCTGTGTATTCAACCCCATGAAGCCCGGAGCTGCTACAGTAGTGGTTAAGAGTTTAGCAACCATTAGACACCAACCCAAGTAGTCTCATCATCGTAACGATTCTTCTCAATGGCAACAGCATCAGCCAAAGCTAAGCGATACTGCTGATATATCTCACTAAAGGATGTACCACCGTCTTCACCACGTTCACCAACAGCTTTAGCGTATGCTAACATCTGTACTAGGTGTGCTGGAACCTTTAAATTATCAGCATTGGCACTGAGGTCAGCCTGAGGAATAACTAATTCAAATCTTAATGAATAAACACCATCAGGACGAGGCCATACATCCACCTGAGTATCATCACCATCAATACCACTGTAGTTGTACTTATCAGGAGCTGCATCTTGTATAGTCCCTAAGAAGTACTGTCTATTCATCCAGTTAGTAGGTACTTGTCTCATAGGTACATCTTGAGTATCATTTAAGACATCTTGAGTACGGAAGCGTTGACCTGAGCCTGTCAATGTATAGTTGCGAGTACCTGACACTGTTGGAATAACAATGGTAGTAGTTAGACAGTTCCACTCATGAGCATCTTCAATTTCTCTCTTAGCATCATTAACAAAGACACCAATCAAAGAACTATAAGGAGTATCTCCAACTGACGATACTTCAGTCTCTCTTAACCGTATCAATACGTTATTGACCAACTGTAAATAAGTCGTAGCCATTAATATTCCTTATATCTTGTATACTATAATAACACACTTTAGTGTTAATGTCAATACTTTTTAATACTTTTTAGACTTCTTTTTAGCCTTACCAGCGGAGCGTCCAGCCTCTGACATGGCAATGGCAACTGCTTGGTCACGAGACTTGACCACAGGGCCACCCTTACCGCTGTGGAGAGTACCTCCCTTGTACTCACCCATAACCTTCTTCATCTTGTTCTTAGCTGTTCTCTGACCACGTGTAGGCATATTCATGATGATTATTTAACTCCATTAAAACGATTGTCAATAGCTAACCAAATAGCCCCGAAGAAAGCACCTATAATAATGATAGGTTTCACAGCTTTAGCGATCCACTCAAGTACTAAGAAAGCACCTGAGGCAGCGTTAAATGCTTTAATTACGTGTTCCGTATTCTTTTCTATGTTGTCTACCTTAGCCTCTACAGCCAGTAAACGCTCATAAATTTGTTCGTGGCTTATATCGCTCATAGTCAAACACCCATTTGTTTGCGTATTTTAGTTGCTGAAATAGCGTGTGTGGCATCATCAAAAGATTCTTGCTCAATTTTATAGCCAACATCCCGACCATATGTAATATTTACCACATTAGGCACAAGCTGAATTTCGTACTGACCTTGATACAAAGGGTCTAGATCACGCTTGATAAAATCTTTGACTTGATTAGCGGCAAACGGGTTTGAGCCGTTCCAACCCTGACAGTCTCTGATCTGAATTACGACCTGACCAGTTTTAGCCAATGCTCTTTCAAACAGCTTACGATGGCCTTCATGCCAAGGTTGCCATCTACCTAACATCTGTACAGTTTCTTTCTGCCAATCAAATACAGGACGTTGGCGGTTGTCCAAAATGTGTGCCGCAATGAACTCACCCCACTTCTCAGCTTTTTGCTCTGTAATTCTGAAGTCATACTGCTCTGGAGCAACAAACATCTTGTTGGTATCTTCAAAACGGCCTTGGTTAATAGTGTCAACCCAAACAGTCCAATCAGCTTTAAAGTTGTTACGCATCTCAACCAGTGGGGCAACAAAGTCACAGATCACAAAATCAACATCGTAGCTGTCAGCCAACTCACGCATACGCAAACTCTGGCGAATACGGCCTTCATGCGAAAAATCCCAATCGTTGTACTTTTTACGCACATCATCGGCATTAAGCCACATGACTGTTTTGCGCTCAGCTTGCAAGTGGTCAAGAATGTGCTGTGCAAGGTACGTTTTACCAGCACCGGGCAAGCCCATAATTAGTATGCGTTTCATCATTTAACCTTGTACTATGTCCGCAAAATCGCGCCATGCGCCAAGCGGTTCACTCCAAACATAATTACGTCCGTCATCCGCAGGGCGAGGAATTGGAGGCGTCCATTCATTTGTAACGGTGTCAAACGTCCAAGAGGGGTACGGAGAAGGGTCTATAAAAATGTCTCTCTCAGCGTCGTATGTTGCGTCAATTTGCGCATAGCGTTTTCTAAAATTGCCGTTGTAACTTGTTTGAACCCATCGACCACCAAAATGCGATTGACAAAAGGTGATTCCAATAGCCTCTGACTCTTGACCATCAGCATCAAGCATCTCCAAATTTGACACAACAATGATACGCAATACTTTGTTGTTGTCGTCGAGTTCCGCAAAATGAGCCATTCTCATTTCCTTTCAGATAAAATTCAAATTTTTAAACATGTTCTCGGTCATTTGGTCACATATGTTTTGAATGTTTGCAGGTAGCGTAATAGTGTTTTTTACAATGCTGATATTAGATCGAACGTCATGCATACCATTTAACCCATACACAGTATCATCTTCTTTAAATTTTTGTGAGATGTCGTTAAAGGTATGCGGGTATTTTTCAATACCACAGTGGTCGTAAACTTCCCCAACGACAGATTCTGATTTTTCAACTAACGACTGGTACGAAACAAATAAAAACTCGTCCCCACCAATTAGTTTCGCAAACTCAATCGCGTTAATTGCATTGCACAACGGGTCTGTGTTTTGTAAAAGCAAATCGGTATACGGGTCACCTTGCCAATTGTTATCTAATCTGAGTTTTACAAAAGATTTTACAATTTCATCTATGGGTCTAACAAGAATTACTATTCTTGGCGAATCCGACATATACCGTTTTAGCAATTGCAGATTTGAATACATGGGCCATGTTCTGCCCTTGTCAAAAACAATTGGTTTATCTATCTTTGAATAGTACAAATCTGGTAACGCACCAACAATTTCATTTTGAGTATGTGGTAAACGCCTATTGGCTTTTAATGCTTCTGACGATGGCCCTTCAATAGAACTATGCAAGTCCCACATCATTTGACATAGTGATGAGTTTCCTTCGGTGTGGATTAATGGGTTTTGTTCCAGAATTGCCGAAAGTAAAGTTGAGCCTGAGCGTGGCAATCCACTCAAAAAGAAAAACTGATGCTTCATGTTAAAACCTTATAGACCCTGAAGCTGTGTATATGTAGGATCGAAATGTACTATAAAGGGAGATCACTGGAGAACCAGTTGTAGTCCTTGCTTCTGAGTACGATGATGCATAGCGAATAATAACGATTCCCGACCCTCCCGCTTTGGCGCTACTATCGGTGTAAGCACCTCCGCCACCACCCCCAGTATTTACCAATCCTGCCGTAGAATCAGCAGAAGTTCTCCCTCCATCACCACCACCACCGGGGCCTCCGGGGGTATCAAATAAATAGGTAGTACCTCCTGAATTTCCTCCTCCTCCCCCGCCTGCATAATAAGTGGTAATCCCCGTAGCATAAGTGGATGTTGCGCCAAGTCCACCCCTTGTTCGGTTTTGACCTGCGCTTCCTTCACCTGTTGAAGTTGCGCCACCACCTTGCCCAGCGGCACTAGCAGACGGTCTAGCTCCACCATCAAACCCTTGCCCTGCCGTTCCAAGCCCGGGGCTTCCATTGAATCCAGCACCACCGCCAGAACCACCATTTTTACCATTTCTATTCGCGGGTGTAGCGCTATAGCTTCCGCCGCCCCCACCACCAGTAGAGGTTATGCCATTGAAAACAGAATTTGACCCGCTGGTTCCGGGCCGATTAGCCGCTCCGCCTCCACCAACAGTGACTGTGTAGGTAGTACCAGCAGTTACTGCTAACGATGTTCCTGTAAGGTATCCACCAGCACCTCCACCGCCCCCGTTGTAGTGCCCTCCTCCACCCCCACCCGCAACAACAACGTAGTCAACTGAAGGTGGTGGATTAGTTGGGGAGCCGGGCCATGTACCAGCACCAGAATACTGGGAGGCTTGTGTATTTACAAAAACACCAGAAGCAGAGGTCTGGGTAACATTTGGGCCTGTTTTTCGGATCAGGCCACCCGAATAACGAAGGCTCATTAGCTAATCTCCTCCCAAGAAGCGATTACTGTAATTTTATTTGCTGTTCCTGCTGTAGCACCAATTGATTTGTTTTCCAACAAATACATTGTGGATGTCTTATCAATAACAACTATTGAAGAGGCAGCTGGAACACTTAAAGTAGTTACCCAAGGAAACGCAGTTCCACCGATAGCGGCTGCGCTGTACATATTAATAGTCACTGTGTACGCAGTGCTGGCATCATTGTTAGACACAACAAGCGTGTTAATTTTGTAAACTTGACCACTGGAGGCTGCATTACTTACAATGCTTGTTGCACCAGTTGAAGAAAGTGACGTAAGTGATGTATTGCCGTAAGCGTTAGAACTAGCAAAAATATTTGGATTAGCCATTTAAAACTCCTTAGAATCCGAGAACCATAGCGATTGTTGAAACCTGTGCTCTGGTTAACCCAGAAGCAGCGGGGGCAGAAGAAACCCAAGTTGTACCGTTAGAAGATAATACGTTCCCTGCTGTGCTAGGGGCTACCGCCAGCAGTGCGGATGTGCCATTGCCTAACAACACATTATTAGCTGTCAAACTGGCAGCACCTGTGCCACCATTAGCTACTGGAAGAGTACCAGTAACACCTGTTGTTAATGGAAGTCCTGTAGTATTAGTTAAAACACCACTAGAAGGAGTACCTAGAACAGGGGTAGTTAGTGTAGGGCTTGTAAGTGTTTTATTTGTAAGTGTCTCAGTACCAGTAAGAGTAGCAAAACCACCTGCTGTAAAGGCTGCTTGAGTCCATGCACTACCTGACCAGACAAATAAAGTATTAGATGTTGAGTTCCAATATAAAGCACCTGTTAACAATGTGTTACCATCATTGTCAACTGTTGGAGCTGAAGCTTTAGGGCCAAGATACCTGTCATCAAAGCTATCATAGGACGCTGCAGCTGATGATGCTGAAGCACTGGCTGCAGAGGCCGACGAAGAAGCTGCAGAAGCTGAGTTAGCTGCATTAGTCTCTGAAGTAGCTGCATTGGATGCTGAGGTAGCTGCTGAAGTTGCACTACCAAGGATGCTATCTACGTAAGCCTTACGAGTCAAGTCATCGTCAGCTGTTGGAGTAGCTGTAGATGTTACCTTGTTAGCACCCATGACAATGTTACCAGTCATGGTTCCACCTGCTAGAGGTAGATTCAAAGCATCTGCAGTATCTACGTAGGTCTTAGTAGTTGCATCAGTACCTGCAGTTGGAGTACCTAGACCTGTGATCTTAGACGTACCCATTGCAATAGCACCTGACATAGTACCACCAGCCAATGCAAGTTTACCTGCAATAGCTGTAGTCAATGTAGCTGCAATGTTAGCATCATCATTCAAAGCATCAGATATTTCACCTAGAGTATCCAAAGTAGCTGGAGCTGTACCAATAAGGTTACTGATAGCTGTATCTACATAGGACTTAGGAGCTGCATCACCGGAGTTAGTAGGTGTTGGCAGACCTGTAATGGTAGCTGCAGTACCTGAGTTCATGTCCAATGTACCGTTGATGGTTACATTGTTGAACGAGGAAGAACCTGAAGAGGCTGTGACGTTACCAGTTAAGTTACCTGTGACATTGCCAGTTACGTTACCTGTCAAGTTACCAGTTACGTTACCAGTTACACCGCCTGTGATAGCACCAACAAAGCCAGTAGTAGCAGTCACTGTAGTACCTGTTACAGCAGCTGCAGTGGTAGCTCCAATGGGAGTATTATTGATAGTGCCACCAGTGATGGCAACACCAGCTGAAGAACCACCTGTGACAGCTACAGCATTGGCTTCTTGATTACCTAAAGATCCTACAATTTTAACAACAGTTGCACTATTGTCTTTAGTGTATAACTTCTTATCGGTGACGTTAATAGCTAACTCACCCTTAGTTAAGTCTCCTGCTGCAGGTGTAGCAGATGCTGTGCTACTGTTCTTAGTAATGATTGTAGTCATTTAATGCCTTTATTGGTAATCAATATCTGGTTTTATTTGCGTAAATAGCGTTTAATTTAGCTGCTTGTTCATCAATAAGTTGTTGCTGCATAGCAGGGCTATAAGCAGTTATACCTTTAATTGTATTTGCATAGGTATTTAAAATATCATCAAAAGAAGTTCTTATACGGTTTGCTTCATATGAAGATGTAGTCATCAGGTCTGCAGGTGGTGTATAATCTTCAGGTAATGAGTTAGGATCAACTGTAAATCCTAAACCTCCTGAACCTGTCTTGGCAAACTCACCCAAAGCTGCAGGAGCATACTTTGCAAGTGCTTCCTGAGTTGGCATATCAGCTTGCAGACCAAGATTAGCAAAGAAGCCTGTAGGGTTTCTAGGATCTACGCCAGCTGCTGCATAAGCTGCTTCAGCTACAGGGCCGGGGACACCCATGATCTGAGACTGCTGATATACATCATAAGCTCTTTGCATTGCTGGTGTAAGCGTAGATAAGTCTACAGTATTAACAGAGCCTTGACTTACAACGTCCTCATAAGAACGAGGAGCATTTACAGCTTGTGTAATAGCTGAAGTAGCTGCTGCTGGAAGGTCTTGTAAGTTAGGATTGTTTAACAACACTGCTACTTGAGCCTGTGGAGTCATTGCATTACCACTCATTAAACCATCTGTAGTTCCTATAGTAGGCACTGTAACTACAGGAGGTGTAGGCACTACAGGAGTAGCGGTTGTGGGTACTACAGGAGTAACTGGTGTGGTTGCTACTGGAGTAGAAGGAACAGCAGTTGCTAATGTTGGGGGTACTGTTCTAGCAGGAGCTGTTGAACCTTGTGGTTTTTGGAGGGCTGCTAAAGCAGCTGCTAATGCGGTTTGTTGTTGTTGTTGCTGTGGTTGAGCAGTTTGAGCAGGTGGTAGCTCATTCTTAAACATACTAGACACAGAATAACCAGCTGAAGGGCTAAACTCACCTGAGTACCACTGCTGAAGAGGTGTCATAACATCTCTAGGAGCATTAGGCATCATCTGATTATAACTTTGCTGAATAGCGTTATAATATCCTTGAGTGTTAGAAGGTACACCTTGAGTTGGTGTAGATGTAGCTGTTGTTGCTGTTGTTCCAGTACCTGTTGTTGAATTATTTACAAGTCCTGTAATTGCACTTAAACTAAGGCCAGTCTGCAAAAGACTTAGTAATTGCGCTGGTGTAAGCCCACCAATAGTAGAGGTTAAACCATCAGTAATAGTTGTAGCAGGTACTGTTAAACCTGTAGTACCTGTTATAAGCGCACTTTGGGCAGCAGCATCAGCAGCTAATTTATCAGCAACAGACTGAGCTGTAATGCCAGCGTCAATTCCTGTTAACAAACCACTACCACCAGTTAAATTAGTTAATGTTGGTACGGCAGCACCTGTAAGTGTTGCATTTGCAAAAGTTTCAGCACCCAAAGTACCACCTGCACCACCTGTTGCTAAATCAAGTTGAGCAAGTTCAGCAGCTGTTAATCCTGCAGTACCTGTGCCATATAAAGAAGCAGCCTCAGCTGCAGTTAAAGCACCCGTACCTGTTGGGATACCACTTAGACCTGCTAAGTCAGCACCAACAACTCCAGAAGTACCAGCTGTTCCTGCAGTTCCACTTAACAAACCATCAAAAGCACCACCAAGACCACCAAACAACAGTGCTGATCCTAATAAAAACTCTTTGAAACCACTATCAGTCTTTTGAGTTTTAGTTGTATTTATAAACTCACCAGTAGGGGAATAGTTTTGAATATCTGAACCAACAGGAAGCTCATCATTAATGCCACCTTTGGTCTTGTAAACACCAATACTTTCAATACCACCAATTTGTTGGTCTTCACCTGAACCTGTAACTTTATAGTTTGGCTGAACCCATGTATCTCCAAGTAGCGTTGCTTGTCCATAAGGAACTACTGCAGCAATACGAGAGATTATTTGGCCTTCAGGAATACCCACAGCTTTTGACATTTGAGCCGGGCTAATCTTGTATGTCTCCATTGCCTTAAAAATAGTAGCATCATCCATACCGGGATTAGCTTTAAGGAAATTAACAATATCCTGTGTAGAGACTGCCATAGTCATTCGCCTTTTCTGTATAACTCGAACGTGTTGATAATATTCATTGTTGAACCAGTTTCAGAAGTTGCTCTAACTTGATCGCCCTCTTCAAGAACAATATAAGCACCATCGTTAAATTTAATAAACTGAGTTGCAGTTAATATATAGTTATCTAATACGTAAATCTCAGTAGCTGTACTTGCGTCATACCACACAACATCAATGTATTTATTATTACCTGAATGGTTTACAACGTAACAAAGAGGCCACCTAGCATAGTAACCAGTGGGTACTGTAAAAATAGTAGTCTGCGTTGCAGCAGTAAGAACATTACCCGTCGATATTGGTTTCATCTTGCTTTACTGTTTTCTTAGATGATACTACTTTAGGAGTTTCTGCTACTTCAATAACTTCAGTGTAGCCAGTGTGTTTACGCATCTCAGCAATCTCGTGCTCTTGGAAGAACTCTACTGTGTTACCTGATTGAATACATTTGAATTTCATTGCTGTTAACCTTTCTGATGTACTACATTTAATACATTAAAAAGGCTCCCTATACCTCGTGAGTACAGGGAACCTAGTTAGTCTACTTAGACGGGAACCACGAGGGCAACGCCACCGTAGTTACGCAACTCAGCGCAACCGTACAAAGTATCAGCTGTGAACAGTGTACCGAGGTACTCTTGTTTGTACTGAGTCTGTGAACGGACACCAACTTGTTCAACCAGAACCATAGAGTCTTTGTGAGCCATCAAGCACACACGACCCAAGCTAGTACCGGAACCATCAGCAGCAGACTTAGCTGTACCAGCATTAGACGAAACGTAGACTGGAACACCATAGATGTCACCAATCATGCCGTTACGGATGCTGTTAGCAGAACCAGCTTCACCAACGCTGTTGAAGGTTGTGAACTCAGTCAAACCCAAGATAGTGTTACGTACATTTGGGGGAATCAAGAAGAAGCGGTTGTCCATAGGAACATCGCTGTCATCAAGACGCTGAATTGTACGACGAATACCAGCTGCTGTCAAAGCCGAAGCATTACCAGCATTGGTGTTAGCTGTGTAGTCAAAAGCTGTAGAGCCATCACCACCAATGAAAGCACCAGCGTAGCGGAAGTTACCTGCGCCAGCTGTTGAAACATTGAACTGTTGACCCAAGTTCACCAAGTCAGTATCAACTTGACGACCCAAAGAATAACCAGCATCATCAGTGTAGAACTGACGGAGGCTAGACAATGCTTGGGCTTCAACGATGTCCTCGATCAAACGAGAATATTCGTAGTGCTTGTTGATAGAGATAGTTACTTCTGATTCAGTAGCTGCAATGAGTGTAACTTGTGTAGAAGCTGCCTTAGCAGAAGCTGTGCCACGTGCAGGGACTGGAATGTGAACTACGTCACCTTTCTTGCCCTTGAAGCTCATCTTTTTAACTAGGTTAGCTGCAACCAAGCTCTTTTTGTACGCAGCAGCAATCTCGTCACTCCAAACTTCTGGAATAAACGTTGCTGCTGTGGTACTCGTTACGTGATCTGTTCCTAATGCCATTTTTAAATTCTCCTGTGAATTTGTGAATTAATATTTACTTTACCCTGCCTTCAGAGTACGCAGCCATAATCTCAGGTTGCAGTGCCTCATAACGGTCAGGATCTTGCATACGTAGCCGGATAAGGTCGGCACGACGATATACTTTCTTAGAAGACTCTCCAGTTCCCCCAACATCGACACCAGCTGCTTTAAGGTTCTGTTTGCGAACAGCGTTACCTGCATCAGTAGTTTGTTGTGTCTTAGATGTACGAATCTGTTTGAATGTAGAGAGAAGTTCATCAGCAGCATTAAAATCATAGTTAGCATCTGCCATTGCGTAGATATTAAGCCTCATTGGAGAAGCTTTAACCCACTCAATAAACTCACCATCACGTACAATATCTGCAAAGTCAGGATGCTTCTTGTTGAGCATTGCTTGTGTCTGAATTTGCTTTAACTGCTGTGATGCCTGTTTAGCGGCAATTACGTCTGGATGATTTGCAACTGCACGATTAACGTGACTCTGCGGATCTTCAAAGAAATCAATCTCTTGTGGTGTTTCCACCGCTTGTGGTTGTGCTTGTTGAGTCTTTTGAGATAAGCTTTGTTTAATAAGACCATCGGCTAAACGTCTAACTTCACCAACTTCCTGTGCTTGCCTACCGATTAGCTTTTCAGCCTCTTGGTGCATACGAACAATATCTTCGAGATTCTTCCCTTTGTACTTCTCAGGGATCTCAGCTACATTGTTTTCAGGTTGTTGAGTTTGTTGAACGCTTGTGGACTGTTTAAAGTCCTCAGCTTCTATCTCACTAACGTTACCTAGTTCCTCATTACTATCAATTAAAGCCATACCTAACCTTTCCCTGTCCACGTATGGATTACAGGATTAACTTAAAAATAGAATTGGGTTGCCTGATTACTCAGATCCTCTCTTTTGTTCCTGCTTGAGCCTGTCAGCTCTCACAGCAGCCCACTTAGCCGTTGCACCGGGAAAGTCACCAGATATGGCATCTAACCCAATGGTAGGAGCTGAAATGAGCCTAATAGCGTCCTTACTACATACCTTACATTTAGCAGTGGTATGATCGCTATCTACCAGCGATTCAGTTATGTGATCGTTAGGGCACTGGAAATCGTACAGTCTTTTCATCACTGCAAGTCCTCATATACCTTCTCACACACAGCTTTACGCCCTAAAACTAATTCAATAATATCTAACTGTCCTTTACGATAATGTAGTGTTTGTGTATCGTTGACAGTAGAAATATCGTTTAAACTAGCCTTAATCTCTTCAAAGTCTTCAATTAAGAAGTCCCAACCCTTAGTACTCATGGTATTAAAGGTTTCTTCGTAATACTTTTGTAAATCAGGGGCCATTTGGCTTATCCCTCCATTAAATACTTATACAATAGTGTTATTGTAGCATAAAAACAACACTTTGTCAAGTAAAACTTACTGTTTCTCTAGCAATATTATTGCTTTCTTGATCTATTTGCCATCTGAAGGCTTGCAATACGCTCATTGGAGGCAATATCAGCAGCTTTCAGGTTAACTTGCTTCTCTTTTAGCATCATGTCAGCCAATTTTAGACGCTTCTCGAAGTCATCGCCTCTGTCTAGGTTAGTAGATGCTGCCTGAACGAGCTTTACACGTTGCTCTTCAGGGATCATTTGAGCTTCAATCATGGTCTTCTGAGCTTCAGCTGACTGTTTCTCAGCTTTAGAGGTCAAATCAGCCACCTGAGCCTGTGCCAGCTGCATCTGAGCCATTTGCTGTTGTTGTGCAGCCTCAGCAGCCTGTGGATTTGGCTGTGACATCTGATCCAGAGCTTGCATCAGTTCACCACGGTTAGACAATGAGCTGTTCTGCAGGATACCTTTAAGGATCAATGGCAGTACTGGAGTGTTAGGGCCAAGTGTCTGCAACAAACCAATCATCTGTTGTTGTTCAAACTCTCGTGCCAAGATACCCAAAGTAGCTGTTGGGATGAATGTCATGTCAACTGATGGATAACGCTCACTGTCAAACTGCATATAACGGAAGGCAGCTTTGTTAATGAACGGGATCATGAAGTCTTCTTGGAAGTTACTCAATGTACGCTTGTACTTCTTGATGATGCCAGCCATAGCCATTGACATACCACCAGCACCTGCATCACGAGGTACGTTAGATGGCATACCTGCGCTGTCAACTGTGCCTGTAGCTTGCAGTAACATACGCTCAAAGTTCTGCGCTGCAGCAGCTGCATTGTTGTCAGTCTGACCGAACTTGAAGGGATACAAGATCTCAGAAGGTGAACCATTGGTCAAGATAGCCTTACCGGGCTTAATCTCAAACTTAGCACCACGTGGAAGCCTTGTAGCATCCATTGCAATCATAGGAGCTGTGGTGAGGGCTAGAGAGTCCATGTGAGCACGAAGCTGACCATCAATAGCTTTCTGCATATTGTAGGCTTTTTCAGCTGTACCTCGACCCCAGAAGCGTCCGGGCACTGTATCATCTTGGTAGGCAATAACTGGTCTATCCTTCATCATGTAAGGATTAGCTTCAGCCTTGAGCAAGATACTATCGTTAGCAATAACAATGATAGCTTCTATCATGTTAGAGTAGTCATCAGCTTTAGAGCCTTCAGGGAACAACTCTTCATACTCAGCTGACTCTTCATCATCTAGATACTCTTTAGGAACCAAACCATAGTAAGTGATTAACTTAACCTTATCATCTTGATAGGTCTTCAAGTCTTGGGTTACTTCTAAGTCTTCATCTTCAGAGGCTGTAGTGATGTCTACCTTCTTGTAAATGCCTTTCTCAATACCTTCAACAATCTTGTGAATGGATACGTACTTCTCGATAGCAACGCCCAGAGCATCGTCAATGGAATCAGCATTAGGATCAATAAGGAAATTCTTAGGGTTAACTGGTTTAATCTTGACCGCAATTCTATCTTTCTCTTGAACACCAATAGCTGCTGCATTGGCAATACCGGGAATGGCTTGAGTAGATGGTGTATATTCTTTCTCAGACTTAACAATGATCTCACCAATACCTGTACCATATATCTCAGCCATCAACTCAATCTGGTCAATAGCTTTCTTAATCTTGTCTCTTTTGAAGTCCTCATGCAGTTGAACCTTGATTTGTTCAACATCAAAGGGATTACCATTGACATCCCTAACGTCATCTTGGATGTCAAAGAACTCACCCTGACCAAAGATAGCTTCCATGATCTCAGCGTGACGAGTCTCAATGGCTTGCTGAGTAGCTGGAGAGATGATACGTGAACGCTCTGATTCACGAGTCTTATCCTCAGCAGCCCAGATACCTCTGAAGACTCGCTCATACTCCTGCCACAAGTCCATGTAGTTAGCATCTCGGTGGTCACGCCAGCGAACAATGTGCTGAGTAACCCATGAGGTTAGTTCTTTCTCAGACTCTGTAGGTTCTTCAAACTGAGTACTCTTCTCATCAAACTGATCTTTAGTTAGAGCCATTGTGTTTATTCCTTTTAGTATCCTGATATAACGTCTAAGACTTCGTAGTCATCATCTTCATAATCTGTGTTGTAACTGGTGATAGCTAATTGGTCAATGTAACTTAAAGCATCTACCAAGTCATCATGTACACCAGCTGTGGGGAACATCACTAATTGATCTCTAAACTCACTCCAGTCTTCTTTCTCATTGAAGGACACCCTTCCATGTTCCATACGACCTTGTAAGCTCCAGACAACCCTATCAGTCTTCTTCTTGTTACCGTGAGTTAAGTCTTGAATGTGAGCATAGATGTTATTCTTCCTCATCAAGTCATTCAGGTAGGGCAGTACTGCATTCTTCAATGCTCCTCGCTCAATACCAATGCTTGTGGGTTGAAAGTCTCTAATCACCTTTAAGATGTTAACTGCAGTCTCTCTAATGTCCCACCTACCATGCTGGATCTTATGAACCCACCAATCACCATTGTCCTCTAGCTTAACTACTGCAATAGCTGTTTCATCTAGTCTCTTCTTAGATGCACCTGCATTCTTACCAACCTCTTCAAAACCAGCTAAGTCAATGGCTACAATGTATGTACCGTAACTTGGTTCTTCAGCAGTCTTGAACCATTCCTCTTTGAAGACATCAGCACCTGCGGTATCAAAGCTAGACAAGTACTCCTGCTTAAATGCAAAGGAACTCAATGTTCTTTTAGCAGCCTCAATCTCCTTAGGATCAATAGTCTCATTGTCCTGAGTGGTAAAGTGCCATGACTTCCACTCCTCATCTTGCTCCTCTTGTCCTAGATTAAAAGTATCATAGAACCAGTTACGACCACTTGGAGTAGAGATAAATAAAGCTCTACCCTTCTTATCTGACAGTGAAGCACGTATAATCTTCTGCCATACATCTTCTTTAACGAAGGCACACTCATCAAGTACTACATACGTTAAAGACACACCTCGGAGACTATCTGGGTTATCAGCACCTCGTACCAGTATCTTCCTACCATTAATCAATGTTATCTCAAGATTATTGATGTGACTTGCTTTAATGACTGGTCTACCCAAGTCATGCAGTAAGTCCCACATAATCGTTCTAGCTTGTCCTAGGGTAGGTGCTATGTACATCACAGCTGAGCCTTCAGGACAGTTCAAACCTTCAATCAATAATGATACAGCTGACAACCTTGATTTACCACAACGCCTACCAGCTGCAACTACTTTAAACCTTGTAGTGTCTTTAAAGACACTTTGCTGCCACTTAAGCAGTTGGAAGTTAAGTTCAGCACTGCGTTCAGACATCTATCACATCCTCGTTGGTAGTAGACACCAATGGTGACGTTAAGCCTGTAATGTTAATAGACACTGTTGGTGCAC
>Ga0208554_1000021_pt1 | contig 34590 bp, 53 predicted proteins | sample Colrivmet1371B02_FD_187628 | JGI IMG/M metagenome (GOLD analysis project Ga0208554, IMG submission 187628) | Estuarine microbial communities from the Columbia River estuary - metaG 1371B-02 (SPAdes) (version 2) | ecosystem: Environmental > Aquatic > Marine > Intertidal zone > Estuary | place...
CTTTATTATCCTGGTCAAACATCATCTCAGGTGTAACGGTGCATCTACTTAAAGAAGTAGTATCTATCATTAGCACTCCGATAACTGCGTGTTCTATGTCAATTGCGTTGTTCATCTTGGTTTATATTCTTTAAGGTTGTTTGTTTTAGGTTCTAATATTTGTTCTTGTTTTAATTGAAATACTCCTGCCCAATTATTTTTAATTGATTGTTCTAAAATTAAAATTTGTTTAGGCTCATCTCCAGGTGCAAAGTTATTCAAATCTTTTTTAATTAATTCCATTGCTAAATCGGTTGCAGGTTTTTTAATTTTTACCCTCATGTCTAAATAACTTTCAAAGGTTAAATCAAACAAAGTTTTTGGCTCTTTTTCTTTGTCCTTATCCTTGTCTTTATCTTTATCTTTATCCATAGCACCTTTTAAGGGGCTTCTAAGGGGCTTAATTTTATATTTATTTAATATGTCTAAAACTGATTTATGAACTCTATTATCAGGATTTAATTGTCCATATTGAAACTCTACAAAATCAAAAATAAACCACTTATTGCCGTTGTCAATTACTTGTATTTGTTCTTTAAAAAGTTCTTTAGCGATTTTAAAATCTATAGTTTTATCTACTCTAATTTTAGCGACATCTTCATCAACTTGCCATACTCCAGCATGGTCGCAGTCATCTAAAATATAAAACCAAAGGAGCTTATAAGGTGCATCTAAACCCCTTACAAAGGGTTTCTTCCATTTCTCGGTATCAGTTAATCGTTTTGCCATGTTTTTGTTTAATAAAAAAAGCCACAACCCGTAGAGTTGGTGAAGCAATCTCTACTGGTGTGACTAATATCTTTGTTATTTAATTGATGGTCTTCACCCCATCATAACGGTGCGAATATACTATTTATATTTAAATTTCCAAATTTAATTTATAAGTAAATTCTTTTTTGTCCAGGTTGCCAATTCTTGCGCCTACTCTTTCAATCTTACCTTGCTCATGTAGAGTGTTAAAACTTCTGCGATAAGAGGTTATGGGCGTTCCGTGAGGCAATACGTTGGCGTTATACATTAGCCAAGCACTATTCATTCCGTTAGGCTTAAAAGCGTTTAGAATGATTTGGTCTTGCTTTAATGTTTTTTCTTTTGAAGTAGCCAGGTCTTGTCCTTTTTCCTTAATGGTGTTAAAGAACATACCGATTTTTTTAACTGTTATGTGCATTTTGAATTTTTTTAAGTTCTTTTTTGATCGTTTGTCTCCATTTGGCAAAGCTCTTGGATGTAAGAATCTCAGCTCTGATGTTGTTTAAGTGTTCAAGACAAACACCCTCAAGCATTACGCCTGAGGATAGTTTGTTTGGGTTAGATAGTAGTTGTAAGTTCATAAGATTAGATTAAAATGGTAAATCTAAAATATCCTCGTCTTTAATTGTCACTTCCAATGCAGGAGGCGTGTCGCTCCAAACTCGTTTAAGGTTACCTAAATAAACTTTTTTAGTCTTGGCTTGTCTTTCCTCTTGAGTCTGAGAGATTGTAAGTCCTGCGACATTGCCGTACTGGTCTACTTCGTTGTTGATTGAAATGTTGATGTTTAAAAACTTTGCCGTTGAGCCGTCTTTCAAAGTAACTTCTTTGATGTTTTCTTTTTTGATTAGGTTCAAGTTGATTGAACCGCTTAGGATTTCTGCCATGATTTATAATTTAATTGATTTAATTGTTTCGGTTAATAATTCTTTGTCTTCTTGGGGTACTTCAAATTTAAAGATATTCAAATCGATAAACTCTTCGCCTGGTAGTATGTAGGGTATCTCTTCGTTTGTCGCTGAGCCTAACCAATAGTATTTATACAGGTCTTGAGCATCTACGTTCTGAGCGTGGTGTTTGATTATTCCCAAGTCATCCTCATAAGGACAGTACACAATAAGCTCGGCAAATTGTTTCCCTAAAAGGATACTATTAGAAACTAATTGCCAGTAATACTCAGGTCGCTCATATTTTAAAGTTTCTATATCTTTAATGTCGACTAACTCTACAAACGATTTTAAGGTAAACGGACACTTTATGTCAATAACTGAGTCAATCGTGTAACCGTCAGGGCTTCCACACCAATAGTCAAATTGCGGATGTTTAATCGTTTCGTCAGATACAAGGGAATATTCAAACCCTAACTGATTGAATACAATACCCTCAAGTAGATGCCCCCAAGATGTCGGCTTGGATGTTGTCTCGTTGCTCAAGCTTCTGCCTAATCTTCTCTCATAGGATAACTCGGTCAGATAGGTTTCTCTTGGCTTCTTAGCACCCATTAATTTATGGATGTTTGAAGATGATATGTTGCCGATTCGGTTTTTATTTAGTTGTATGCTCATAAGTTCTTTAAATAGTCGACTGATTTTTGATAAGACTTCTTTTCACTTCCTTTTATGATACGATCAAAATGCTCTTGCTCATTCAAAGATAAACTTTCTTTTTTGATTTCAAACAATTGTATTAACTGTTCTTTTAAGTCTTCAGGCGTTACATCGATTTTAAACGCCATTGTATCTTTGCGGTTAAGGTCACACCCAAATAACTTTCCAAAGTGGTCACACGCATCCTTAATAGCCAAAGTTTTAGCAATCGGATAAGCCATTGACAAAGCACCGTTGTTTATATTTGCTAAGTCAGCAGGAGAAGTCCCTTTTGCAGTTTGTAATTGAACCGCACCGATGCCATCGTGATACATCATAGTAGCTTCCGTTGGATGAAAGTAATGCACTCTGACAGTTACCCAAACTCCGTTGAAAGAAGTCCCCTGGTTAGTAATCTCAATTGAATACTTTTTGAATATCTTGCGGAGCATAAACTCCACCTTATCGATTGGGATGTACTTATGACCTTTAACAAATGGATGCTCCTTAACCCACTCCTTTTTAGGTTCTTGATTAAGGAGTAGGTTTAGTTGGTCATTCTTGTAGCTGACAAGTGCATTCTCTTCGTGCAATTCTTGTATTGTAGGTAGGTTACTCATAACTTAAAGGTTTAAAAATTGTTTAGCTTCGTTAAGTCTTAAGTTAAATTCCTCCTCAGTTATTGCAGTTGATGACAACTCAAAATTAGTCTTTACACTTGATATAGCTATCATTGGCCATTTAGGATAGGCTAAAACTTGATAGCATTTTTCGTTGTCAAGAAGTTTAAATACTGAATAACCATTGTGACAAGTCCAGTACTGAGGGACTTCAATTTCCGTTTCGATTGTTTTGTTGATTGTTATTTTCATTTGTATTGTTCGTGGTTTTCAAATAGTTCGTTCATTAAATCGCAGGAAAGTAACTCTAAACACATCTGAAACTCAATCCATTCTCTATTTTCGTCAGACCAAACGGCTTGGTCTTCTTTATGTAACTTTCTAACGCCTGAGAATTTAACTCCTTTAAATTCAAAGTCATAATTAAAGTGTCCAAATGCGTTACAGTATAGATAATTAATAAAGATGTTTTCGTTTGAGAACTCGTATTCTTCCTCAAGTTCTTTGAATTGTTCCTCAGTAAAACAAGTATTAACTACATTGTTAAAGTGCCAATTGTTTTTAGGTGTGTATGTCATACGATGCGAATTAAAAGGTTAAAAACATAAACGAAAAGTAGTCCAATGGTAAAGATACCGAGTGCGATGGTTTGTAATTTGTCTTTCATGATTATAAAGATTTAAGTTTTTTAGCCAACTGATTGTAAGTAGTGCAGTAATCATTTACACTAATGTTTTTAGACTTTAAAGCAATGTCTAAAATTGCTATGTCATTTTTGATTTGTAAAATTAGATTGTCTTTCATGGGAGCAAAGATATAACGATATTTGACAATTTAAAACTATAAAGTAATTATTTTTAGTAATTAAGTCTAACTATGTGTAAATCAAACAATTATTTTTTATATTGAATCATCTTGAGCGATGAAACCCACACAAAGAACTGCGCCAAGTAGGTATAAAGATAAATAAATCATAGGTATGAGGGGTTGCGTTCGCACTTATCCTGGCATCTGCATTCAAAATGTGAAGCTTCGAAGCAAGTGTGTTTATCTATTTGCTTATAAGTCCCCTCATTTACTATCATGTGAAGTAAGATTGAATAGTTCGCAAGATCCAAAATGCTATCCGATATACTTTCGTTGTTTACTTTCTCTGAATGGAATAAGTTTCCTAATCTGGAAACCTTAACTGCAATTAAGTCTAAGGCAATTTGTCGGGCGTTAGTCCCTGAGATAGCTCCGCTTAGTTTAAAGTTGCTTAACCGGTCAGCATTTGCGTAGTCATCGCCTTTACTAAATAAGGTATGCTCCATTAGTTTGGTCAACTCCTTAAAATGTTGTTGTTGTTCTTTAAGTGTCATACTTTGTTGAATTTATAGGCACAATAAAACATCGCAATTGTCAAAAGGATTCCAAAGATTAAACCGACTTTAAATCGATTCCACCACTTAACAGGTTGCTTTAAAACTTTGGTTGTAAACTTATGTTCAAAGATAGTATCCTTTTGACTTACTATTTGTCTTACCTGGCGTTCTCGCCATTTAATTATAGTACTTACTTTAATTCCATTCTCTATGGTTATTAAAGTATCAATCAATGATAGAGTATCAAACTGAATTATCGTGTCCCTTGACCAACCTCTAATCGTGTCATAACGAGTTATTGTACTGTCGGATAGGTAACCCCAAGACTTGAGCTTGTTTATTTTTCTTTCTGCCCGGTAACTTTGGCACGATGCCAGTAAGCAAATTAACCCGGTAATCCATAGATTTTTTTTTGATGTCATATTAATTTATATTTGTTATTTGTGTCTTTATTTAATTTATACCCTAATTCTTGAAACAATTTTAAGTATCGGTAGACACTTCGTTCACTTATTTCTAAATATCTTGCCATTGAATTAACTGGTCTTGCTTTTACCTTTAAAAAATCAATTAATTTAATTACTCGAAATATTCTTTTTTGATTCATCTGTTTATTTATTTGACTGTATTTATACTCACAGTATAAATTTCGTTGTAATATTGTTCGGCTTGGTCAGTTGTCCATTGAGTGTGTTGATAATTGTCAAACACTCTTTGACCTTCTATATGCGCATCGATTATCTGCTCTTTCTCCATTTCTTTGGCTTGTTCATATTCTTCAATAGTTATATTACCTTTATGGATAAACATTTTTTCATATAAATATTCGACTGCCGTTTGTTTTTTATTGTTCATTTTATTTGTTTTTAGATACGCTATGATTCGCAAATATACGAAGTCATTGGTTTGGTTTTTTGTAAATATTGTGAAGTTATTGGTTTGTATTCGGATAATTACCGAGTTATTGTGTTATATATTGCACTATTGCTTACCTTTTTATCTCTTTTACTACACATTATATTCTTTTGTGCTATATGTCGCACTTATTGGTGTCATATGTATTTCCTTTGATAATTTCTTGATGTTCTTATTAATGCAAACTTATCTTGCCTTGCCATCCATTTGATAAAATCGCCTTTGTTTTTATAGCTCATATTTTCTTTTAAATGTTGGGTCGTAGTTTTCAATTCCTTTTAAGTACATTTCTTTCATTTCTTCTTTCTCCATTGCTTTGGCTTGTTCGTAGCTCATTTGAACAGCTTCAAGTAAATCACCATCATGTTCAAAATGTGATTTTAAGTTTTTATACAACCATTCTACTGCCGTTTGTTTTTCCATTTTGTTTGTTGTTTAAAGGTTTTGTTAATTGTTTTTAGTTGTTTTTTCCACCATAAGGCTAAAATTAGATATTATTTTCCATTATTAAAGTGGTTGTTCGGAATTTCCGACTGACCACCTACCCTCCCCAAATGTTTCGTTGTAATAAGTTTCTGCTAATTTTGTGTTATGCATAAATAATTCTCCTTCTATTTGCGACCAAGATGAAACAATCATATTTGCATATTTAACATTATTTTTACTAACATTATTTATCGCATCTATCATTTGCTCCTTCTCCATTTCTTTGGCTTGTTGGTAAACAATAGTATTTTTTAAATCTCTAAAGACATAATATTTTTCAAATTGTTCCACCAACCATTCGACTGCCGTCATGTTTTTATTGCTCATTTATTGGTTTTGTTTTTTGTAAATATTGCCAACTTATTGGTTTGTATTTGTGTTATATATTGCACAATTTTGTACGTTTTTATATCTTTTACTACGCATTATATTATTTTGTGCTACTTATTGCACTTTGTAATGTTTTTACTAATCACTTTAAAAGGTTTCTAATTGTCAAAGGTATTACGCCTTCAGAGATTAAAGGTTTGATTGTTGACTTTTGAAGATTGGCAAAGGATACAAAATCAGTTTGTCCAAAGTGTACTGTATAACGCCACTGGTATTCAACCGTTTTGACCATTGAGTATTTTTTCTTAAGTTCGGTTTCAATTAGACTGATGTAATCTTGCTCGGTCATCTTACAATAAATTTAACTCCATCAATTTCCAAAGATTTGACCGCCTTTTTTTTGACTTGGTCATATGCCCATTGTGTAGTCTTCCCGTTTAGGAGGGCGAAGTTTCTAACTGTTATTAAGTTCTTAATCATTTTGCAATATTACAATTTAAAACTTACAAAACAAAATATATTTTAAATTGCGATACACAATATTTGTATGATAAAGTACGCATTAACATATAAAATAGACTTAATGTATGATATTATACGCATTTGCATCTCACAATTCTGCAAAATATTGTGACATAAAAAAACCACCCATTCCTGAGAGGTCTTCTTACTTATGAAAAAACAACAACTATTTACACTTCAAAGATAACTATAATTTTGGATAGTTACCTATTTTTTCTTTGTTATTTAATTGTTTAGTTGTCAACCCAAATGTCTTTTCAAAATGCGGATAATCTTTAAAGGTTCTAAATTCGCCACCCCAAAACCATCCGTACTTTTTAAATATCTTTACAACTTCCATCCAATCTGCCTGACCGTCTTTGTCAAAGTCTTTGCCACGCTCCCAACTTGCCTTACCATCCACGATTAAAACTATATCTATTGCTAAACCAAAATTGTGGAACGATTGTCCGCCTTTTGCGTTAGTTACAACCTGCCCTTTAATTGAACGCCCTTTAGAATATAAAGCGTTCTGCTCTTCAATTGTTCTTAATGTGTGCGAGAAACGGCATATAACTCCATTAGAGAGCGTTTGACATATCTCGGAGTATAAAGCCTTAGCCTCTTCTTTTATCTTTGGATGTAGAAGTTCTATTCGGTCTAAAGTTATTTGGTCAATCATGCTTTATAAATGTCTTGCTCTTTTTTGTACTTACTATCGATGTAAAGTTGCAACAATCCTAAAGCTCCAAGCCAACATTGTAAAGCAAACTCAACATCTTTAATTCCTATTTTACCAAATAGCATTGGCAGGAAAGTTGCCCCTCCTATGTAAATCATTATCTTCCTGGTTACACTTAGCCATTTTGGTGTATTTGTTTTTCTCATCGACATTTGCCTTGCCCCCTATATTTCTTTAATGGTTTATTGTTTTTTGAATGGATTCCTTTTCCGTTCTTTTTTGCTTTCTTTCTGAAAGACTTAAGTTCTACTTTTGCTTTAGCCATTTTTTGATTTTAAATAATAGTATCTTATTGCAAAGACACCTGATACAATTGCAATTAGTCCAGCAAGTAAACTCACGATAGGTTGCATAAGTGAAGAGTAATGGGCAATCGTGCCGAGAAAACTTGTTGTAAGTAGTAGGTCAGCTATGTTATCGTTCATGTGTTTCATATGGTATCAGAGAATTATTCGTTAGGGAATGGCGGTGGCGTTGGTGGAACATACTCTACTAATGGACAATCTAATATCCAAGACCATTCAGAGTCGGTAATTGCTACTATGTCAGATTCTGACAAAAAAGTAAACCATACATTGTTGATGTCTTGAACACAGTTGAAAAATTGATAAGGAGTATATTCCACTCCTTGAATTGATTCTTTTTGTTCTATTGTTAATTGATAACCTTTCATATTATTTTATTTTAAACTTGTCTTGATAATGTTGTTTGAAATGTTTGTACTGCTGTGTAAAGGTTTGTGGCTTGTGTATCGTTTAAACCATCTCCAATGCTAGCTAAGCCGCATTCATGGCTAGAAAATGCAGTTGCACTTCCATTATTATTATTTCCACCTATATAGAAATTTAAATTGAGAGAAGACACCGCTAGCCAATTAGCCGTATTTGTGGCAATAACAGAACCAGTTCTATATAATTTGTTGCTTGTTGCACTTGTCCTACTTCCAGTATATAAACCAGTTGAATTATTAATGGCATTTGTTGTAGCTTCACCTATACCAGCATTTTGTAAATCACTAACAGAACTATTTGGAATACCTCCATATGTTCTAAGCAATGATAATGAATTTCTTTGTGCTGATATTTGTATTCCTATATCTATTAACCCTTGATTATTAGTTCTTGAATAGTAAGATAAACTTTGACTATTTACATTTAATTGTGTCCCATTTAATGTAGTATTCATAAACGCGCTAGTTCCATTGGGCGTTACACCAGTACTTGCAAATGTCCATCCTGAAGTAAAACTACCCGTAAAACTTGAACTCACAAGATTTTGTGCACAAGCTGCTGCACTTGCACCAACCATTGGGTAGATAGCCTTCATTGATGTCCATATCCCTGCACTCTTTAAATCAAGTACAAGTTGATTAGTCGCAAGTTTTTCCGTTGCGGAAAGTGTTCCACCTGCAACCGTTACCCGTGTAAAGAATGCCTGTGCATCAGAGTCAAAACCTTTCTTAACTCTTGGCTTTAAATTTAGTCCAACAGTTAACATAATTAGTGTATAAAAACCGAGCCTGAAGTTAATTTAATTTTGCCAAATTGCACATCGTTTTTGCAAAACATAATCGATCCTGCAGTCAATGTTTGGGCATTAATTCCCAATGCCGTTACTTGGTTTGTAACTAAATCGTTGTCATAGTAAATCTCGGCTATTACCGCATCAGCGTTGATGCTTAAAGCGCTGAATACTCTTGTTACTGTGGAAGTGCCAGTTACTAATTGACTGCCGACTGCTCCTGAAATTCTTTCTAAACTTGTCATATTATTTTTTTATTTTTTTTATAGTTGTGGTATTGCACATTCGTCATAATTAAAAGGAGCTGATACGCTTAAGGTAATTAAATGTCCTGCAATTTTGTCTTTGAAATCGTGTACAAATGGGGTAAATGTTGATGTCTTATCCAGGTCTAATTCAGTGTGAAGATTAAGAGTTGCAAATAAGTCTAAACCAATTTGAAAAGTATCCGATTCAATTTCTACTTTATTACCTTCGCCGTCTTCAACCCTATCGCCTATTAAAATACTGAAGTTATATATTATATCGTTACCTGAGATGTTACTCGGTTGCGGACTTACCCAAAATAAAGGGTATTGCGTAGCTTGAGACGCACTAATTTCCCAAAGGTCGCCATAACCATAGTCTTTAATTTGCAAATGGTTGTCTGCAAAGTCCTTGAAGTATTGATATAAGGTGTTCTTAGTTATCATTTTTTCTTTTCAATGTAAATCATTAACTTCTGAAGATTCTTCTTAGTGATTTTTTTATTAGCAGTCTTTGCAGTAGGGGTAGTATTTTCGCTCATTGTTTGTTGTTGTTCGTCTTGACCTGCCTAAAAAGAAACCTGTGCTATATCCTAATTCTCTTGATTGAATGTCTTGTAGTTTATTATTGCCTGACATCCACAAAGGGTAAATATTAGAGTTCTCAGCTAAATAACCGCTTAGTCTTTTACCGTAAAACTCAGCCATACGCCCCCATTTTTGCTCAATCAATTCAAGCTCTCTTTGAGATACTGGTTGTTGGTTGTCGCTATTTTGAGTTACTACGCCCTTATTAGAAAAACGATAGTTAAATATTATCGCCCCATCAGCAATGGTTGCATTGATAATAAAGTCACGAATATACTCATCTAACAAAGTTTGATTTAACCCCGTTAGAGTAGATGCGTTTATTTGGTTTGCAATTTCATTATAAAGGTCACTTCCTAATATTTGTTGAAGTTGTAAATCTTGCACCATTATAATAGTCTGAGCAATCAACTTGTCATCGACATTGTTCTCTATTACACCATATTTTTTAATGGTTGCGGTTGATACGAAAAGTGGTTTTAAACTCATTTCTATTTATTCTTTTTTACTAAGACCGATTCCCAAAAATGTCTGCATGATGGAATATGAGTGACTGTCCCTTTGATAGTTTGCCAACCGCCTTTATACTTAAATACATCATCATTATAACCTCTTGTACTTGCTTCATTTTGCATTGCATCTATTTGCGCTCGTGAATATAATTGTTTTGCAGTTATCAAATCAACACAAAACTTTCTACTTGTCTCTAAAAGTTCAGGGCTTAAATTTGTTGTATATCTCCATTTAGTTTCCAAGCCTACTTCTTGAGTCGGTGGCTCTTGAATCTCTTTAGGAGTTATGCTTATCTCTCCGTTGGTTTCGGTGTAGTCAACAAGTAAAGTATTACTTTTATTTAATCGTTCTAAAGATTTGTAAATTTCACTCTCGCTTAGTCCTAATTTCTTAGCCAAGTCAGAGATTTTAATCTTCTTGTTTTTCTTTATCGCCTCGATTAATTTATCGTCATCTTCTTTTGCGAAATTCTCAGAATCAGAGTAAACAAAACAAGATTTTACTATCGTGTAATTCTCGGCAGGTTCGCCAATCTCTAAAAACTTTGCAAGGATAAAATCTTCTTCTTGACTGAATGCGCTCGTTTTTGTTGTATCGCCCCCAATTATTGCAGGAAGATTAATAATGCTCCTTATTTCGTTAGTGGTTAAACTATCCAAAATCTTGTTAGCAACCAAAGGACTTGCACTATTAATTGTAGTTAAGATGTCATCCTTCTTAACAAGGTTAGGCTTTTCAATTCCTAAACGCATATAAACCATATCAGCAAATGAATCGGCATCAATCGTTCTGCTAATTACTTCACTTGTCAACTCAATTCCAATTGGATCGAGTGTAGTCAACTCTACCGGGTTACCTATGAATCCGTACAAAGAAAGAATATAGTTCATGTCCTCTTCTTCCTCTTGTTGTTTAGGCTTTACATAGGTATTGGAAAAATGTTCCCAAGACAAATCAAACTCTGACCTACCTCCACCCAATTCGCCTGGAGTCTTAATTCCAAAAAGTAAACCGTTAGAAACTCTATGAGAATAAAGAATCTTATTTATCGTGTCCTTGCTTAATTGCTCATATTGTTTATCCAAGTCATTAGAACGCAAAGGACTAATTGTCGGAGCGGTTGTGTTTGGATTCTGAAAGTTTAAAAGTATTTCTCCTGCGTTGTCCGTGCCTGAAGCTTTACTTTTAAAAGCGTGTTCAATTTCAATTTGCTCTTCGTCATTTATAGCCGTTCCATTAAAGAAAGTAACCATTGTTCCTGCTGAGAAGCCCGTTTTAACATTGTTTAACTGAAAGAAGTTGCACTCAATGTCCGTTTCAATCGGTGTAGCACCGCTATTGTATTCGGGTAATGGGTATATATCACTCGCAGGATTATCGTCTATTAAATAAAGGATTTGTTTGCCCTCTCTTTTAAGTGGGTTAAACGCTGGTAATGTAACCGTGTCTTCAGGTAAGCGACCGTTTGACTTTTTCCATTTAGAATTAGTGCTTTGTTCTCTTGTCCATTCCTTAGAGATGTAAAACTCTGACTTATCTACGCAAGTTCTAATTGTGTTAAATGGTTGAAGCTTGACACTTTTCATGTTACCAAAAACATCCCATTCAATTAAGTATGCACAACCACCATAAAGAGTTCTTTCAAAGATTTTCTTTCTTGCTAATTCATCAGCCGTCTGACTATTATTAATTGAGTTTAAAGTTCTTTGTAAACCTATCTTGTCTCCATTCCAATCGGCTTTAATTTTAAAACCTTTGCCAAAAATATAAGTTGCCTTACCTTTTATAATCGCTCCGTGTATTCCTGAGTTATTATATAGATACGAAAGATAATCTGAATAATCATTGTTCTTACCATAAGGCACATAAACCATATTAGGTTGTTTGCGAAAAATGGGCGTTTCATTCGCATAAAGTGGAAACTTAGAGAATGAATAGTTATTAGTTTGGCTCATAGGCTATGCGTGTTAAGGTTGATTCGTTTTGAATCCGTGAAGTCATCGTCTTATCATAAGTCATCAGTCCGTTTTCAACTACAGTCAAACCAGTAGGCACTAAATTAGTTGAACTTACCTGCTCGTATACATTGTAAGTGTACTCATCCCCTAAAGGTATTTGTATTTCGCCAATTAAAGGACTCGGAGTGGTTGTCTTAACTATAATGTTAAACTTATTATATCTATCCGTGTAGAGGCTCGTATCACTTGCAATGCAATAGTACTTTTGTTGAGTCTGATTGTTAATAAACTCAAAAAGAAACTTAGGCGTTGCAATGGTTACCTTTTCGGATAAAGTCAATACAACCACATTACTTCCTAAATTAAGTCTTATCATTACTTATATAATATTTAAAACTTAAATAAGTACAAAAAAAAAGGGAAGCCCTAAAGCCTCCCTTTAATTATTTATAATTGATTAAATCAAAGAAGTGACAATCGCTTGAGAAACTCCCAAAGGATAAGTCTTTTCTTCGCCTGTAAATGTTAGAACGAAACCATTAAGGTCACTTGCCGCTTTTCCAGTTCCTGCCGTTCCTGTAGAAAGGTCTAAACCATTCTCAGAACCATACAAACTAAACAAACCGTTCTTGTCTTTAACGATAAACATCAAAGGTTTTTGCGCAAGTACTCTAATTTCGTTACGTTTAGCAACATCGAACTTATCTAAAGAAAATTCAACACTTTGCATGATGTAACCGCTTCCGCTTGTAACCTCACCTGCGTTGTCCGCTTTAGCTTCTGCCGTGTTTCTTCTAAGTTCATACTTATAGAACTTTTTGCCACCCGTCATTGCCATTACAGTTACCGCACCCGCTGAACTTGCAAAAGTAGCAGTGTTCAAATACTCTAACTCGCCTATGTAAACTTCATCGACTCCGCCAATACTATCTCGGCAGTCCAATGTGAATCCAGTTGATAGTAAACAAGCCATGATTATACTAATTTAAATGTTACGATTTCATTCGGGAATTTCACTTGAGTTCCAAGTTTGAAGTGGATGTCTAACATCATAGTCAAAGAGATTGGATTCTCACGGATGTTGAACATATCTTCGTCAGACTCTAAGTCAGTTCCGATTACAAAGTTAGAAGTTCTACCTAAGTGGATTCTGTTAGTACCGTCTAATCCATAGTAAGCTACAACCTTGATTCCAGTTCCTGGCAAGATTAATTCTTGAGATTGGTAAGCACTTCCGTTTACACCATCGTAGTAGAATAAGTTTGCAGATTTCAAAGCAAGGATCAATTTGTCAAAAGTGTCGCCACCTACATAAAACTGTAAGTCTGCTTTGCCTTTCAACTTTGCTGGAAGAACTGCCCACATACCATCGAATATACCTATTACGTTAGCAGATGTGATGCCTGTTCCTGTAGTGATACCTGTAGGGTTACCGTTGATTGTAGTTGCACTTGCATCTAAAATGATTTTGTTGAAACCATCAAATTGAGTTAAGTTAGAACCACCTGAACCACCGATTGCAGACTGCCAAAGAGCAGTTTCTTTAGCTTCAGTCAACAAACCTACAAGGAAGTTAGTGAAGTCAGCTTCGAATGCAATGTAGTCATACATGGTGCCTGGACGCAATGCTCTCTCAGTCCAAAAACCTTCAAGTTCTTTAGCGCAAAATTCTTGCTGAACTTTGATTTTACCTACAGTGATAGTTCTCTTTGAGAAACCAGTCTTACCTGATGCGTTAAACGCACAAGCAGTATCAGCTTGGTAGAACAATTCAGTAGTGATGTAATGCAAATCAGCAGTACTCTTGATACCTGTTTGTTTAGCGAATGTAGCTCCTGTCTTTCCTTCGTAGAAAGAACGGATAAGCAATTCTAATGATTGGTCGTTAACGACTGCTGGAAGACCAGTGGTGTCGTATGCAAATTTTTTAAGTTTCATCTTATTTTATTTATTTTATTTTGTTTAATATTTCAGTTAATCTACTAAATTGAGTTGCGCTTACTGATGCACTTTTTCTTTTTGCATCATTGCTTACTACTTCAACTTCTTCGGTCTTTGCTAAGATTCCAACTGCGCTAAATAAAGCGGTTGTCTTTGCGTTTAGTGCTTCAATTTCTTGAGCGTACTTAGAGTGGATGTCAGCGATTTGATTGTTAAAGTCATTTGCCTGAGCTTCCAATGCTTCGTTTACTTTACTCATTAATGCTTCGTCATTCAATGGGCTTTCTTCTTCAGCAGTTGCTACTTCTGCAATAACTCCATCCAATACAGTTATAACTACATTACCTTCTAAAGTGTGTTCTCCATCGGGAGCAGGAACTTCGCTACCGTCAGGCATTACCAAAGTAACTGTTTCGCCTACTGCGATAGTACCTTTAACGATTGCACTTCCGTCTAATAAGCTTGTCTCTACGAACTCAATCGCAGGAGCAGGGGTTTCTTCACTAAAAACTTTTTTAAGTTGATTAGTTAGGTCTTCGCCCAAGACCTTTTTTAATTTATTAAATTCCATATTATTGATGATTTTATTTTTGATGTCTTCGTATTCTTTTTGATCGGCTTCATCTACCTTTTTATCGTTGAAGTAACCCTCTACCGAGAATCCTCTTATTTCTCCAGTCTTTGCCATGTCCCAAACCGCATCGTCTTCTATTTTAACGTATCCAAACCATGAGCCGTCAGGCGCAGGAGTAAAATTCTCAGGGGTTTTCATCCCTAATTTGCTATCAATAATGAAGTGACTTAGTAAATAAGCCCCTTTAACGGGTTTGTTATCATCATGATTAAGGTTGAAACTTAGCGGTTTGCCACTCTTTGCAAGTTTATTAACTATTCTTGCAATGCTTTCTGAGGTAAATTTGACATAATACTCAGTCCCGTCTTCATCTTTGCGGTAAATTGGTTGTTCTGCAATCATTAAGAAGCCACCTAATATCTTCTTTTCCTCATCTACTACAGTAAATTTGTGTTCTATTGCAGGTTCTTCAGCAGAAAAAGTGTGCCAGTTACGCTCAATGGCAGGTTGCAAAACTAAGCCAACTGCGAATACTGAGGTTTCATCCTCCAAGTTCTCGTCAATGTCCAAAACATATAAAGGTAGCTTCATTGATTATATAATATTTATTTAATAGTAAGATACAATATAGAGTTAAATCAAAGTTGCATTGTGTCTTATCCTGGCAACTCTACCTTGAGAATCGGTTATGTCTTTTTCTAAAACATAGACTCTTTGATTAGGATTCATCGCAGGTCGGTTGCTTTCAAACTTATCCATTCTCGGAGGTTGACTTGACACATTGCCAATTCCACCGCCTGAAGTTCCACCGCTTGAAGCACTGCCACCGTTCATAAACTTTCCGATAGTTGTTGCACCAATAGAAGCTATACTTGTAGCCGCTCTAATCTTTGCCCCTGCACTTGCGGCTGATGCTAAAGACAAACCACCGTCAGGCAATAGCTTCCATGTAGGATTAGAATAGTATCCTGCAATTTCCTTTTGTGTATCAATTACAATTTGTGCAATGGCAACTCCCTTTTGAATTGCAAACAATGTATCTGCTAAAGCTTTGTTCTTGCCAGTGAATTGATTAGCAATATTGAACCCTGTTTCTAATGCGTTTCTTTTTGCATCGGATAAATCTTGTTCTGCACTTATAACCGCTCTATTATATTCTCCTAAAGTAAATAATCTACTTTGAGAATCTTTAACAATATTCTCCGTATCAACTGCTCTGACCTTTGCAAACCTATCGACTTTCTCTTCTTCTAATTCTATTAATTGTTCAGCATCTCTTTTCTCTTGTTCTAAAATTGATTTAGCGACTCTTGCGTTAATTTCTGCTTGAGTTTCTTTTGGACTTTTAACTGTATCAACATTTATTTTAGTGCCTTTCTCTGCAATGATATTTTGTTTTGTTTGTAAGTCTAAGATATCTTCGTTGACCTTTGCAAGTTGCTCCAATGGTGTTAAAGCCTTGACAACAGTTTTAGTGCTTATTTCAGTTACAAGGTTTCCGTCTGCCTTTAGTTTATTTATTTTTGCTAAATCATTTACTTGCTTAACTGCATTTAACAATTGTTGTTGTGCAAGTTTCTTTTCTTCTTCCTTAACAACATAATTTTCAAGGGCGGTTGCCTTAGCTCTCAAACCAATTAAAGCTATCTCATTTGTAATTGCATTATTCAATACACCTTCAGCCTTTGCTTGTTCATAGGTGTAATCGGATAAAGCAGGTATTAAAGTTTGTAATTCTTTATAGACAGTTTTCTTTTGTTCTAATGTTTTATTGCTATCGTTTAAGATAGTTTCTAATTGCTTGACTGCGGTAATTTGTACTTTTGACTGAGCAGTATTTTGCGTTAGTTCATCATTGTACTCATTCAATGATTTTAATCTTTCTTTGTCTGCTTCTTTCTGACGGTTTAATTGTTCAATGTACTTTCCTATAAAAACCAAAGCTATTCCTATACCTGCAGTTGATAGCCCTATCATTGCTACACGAAAAGCATTTGTGGCTTGACTTGCGCTTGAGGTTGCAAATGAATACAATTTAGTTGATATTGCTAATGCCTTTGTTTTAAGGTCAGCAATACCCATCATGAAAGTACTTTCCTCTTGTAAAGAGTTTTGAATAGTTTGTAATCCTGACAAGATTGCAGTCGCACTTTGCAACTTAATCATTGTCTTTTGCAGGTCTTCGCTTTCATCACCAACTAAAGCCGTAATTCCTTGAACTGCTGAGAACCCACCGACAATGCCTTGCGTGATTCCAATAAACCCGTCAAGTTTTCTACTATCCGAAGCAAGGTTGTTTACTTTTAAACTTACATCGGCAATCTTATCTTGTAATTGTCCAGCCTCAAATGATAACTTATTAAACGCTTCATTGTCTAAAGTTCCCGAAGCCAATAAGGCTTTCATCTCTTTTAACTGCGCTTTAAGACTCTTGGTCTTTTGTTCGACTTTTTCTACTGACTCGCCACCTTTGATGACGAGGTCGACTTCTATTTTAGTTTTTGCCATTGTTTAAATTTGTTGTAAAGTTAGGATAACGGATGGGGATGCAGGTGTACTTGGAGTTACGATTAAAGGAATAGTCTCGATTGAGACATCCGTTGCCGTTGCGTTGAAGACTAATTCAATATAGTCATTAGCGTTTACTTGCATCATGAAATTAACCGTTGCAATAACATGACCATGCACACCTCCATGTGTGCCATGTATTGATACATGACTGTTTGAACTCGGGATATTTGTGCCATTTAATTTTAAAAATATATTTGCATCTTGAATTTGAACTGATTGATTAACGAATTGAACACTAAAAGTAATATTGTAGACTCCTGAGTTAGCAAATACGATTCGTGAGCTTGGAGAACCTATTGTTATTCCGTTGCTTAAATCAGTGTCAGTAAATGTAATTGCATAATTTGTGTTAGCTACTATTGCAGGTTGAATACTTGAATCGTGAAACGCTCCGTACTTCTTAGTAGCAGTATATTGAATGCCGTCAATGTAGGTAACGTGACTCTCTGCGATTGTTAAATTGCTTGTATTGATTAACATTACATCCGTAATGCCTGGTAAGATAATGTTGTTATCCCCTGCAATCATTACATTTGAGTTGTCGCCACCTAAGTTATTGCCTTTACCCGTTACAACTATGCCGACAGTGTTATCGTTTATGACATTGCCACCCGTTGCAAGGATGCCTTTCTTAATTACTCCACTTGTTGTGTTATAACCACCGTCTTTCTCGCCTTGTCCATTTCCTCCATTAGTTTGCAGGATAGTAGGAACGAAAGCATCTTGGTAAGCAAACTTTAATAACTTGCATAGAGTTGTAGATGCACCGTTGGGGTCATAGTCCTGAACACTCAATAATCGATAAGCATTATCTTTTATCCAATAAGTCTTACGGAAGTCTAAGTTTGCAATATCATTTGGTCTTAAATTAAAGTAAGCTTCAATCAACTTAGAATCCTTATTACCGATTTGCTCCCATTGTGATTTGTGGAATTGGTTGTATAGGTTGTTATCCGTTGTGGTAACGCCATTTGAATTAGGAGTTAGATAATAATAAAAATCTTGAACATCAAACGCAAGGTCATAGTTTGGAGCGGTTAAGTCATCGATGTGTCCAGCAAAAGGATAAGTTGTATAATCGGTTGCAGTTGTGTTGTTGTAATTCCAATACCTTAATCTCCCTGACTTCATGCCCCCAAAGTAAGCAATAATAGGCTTAGGACTTTTCTCCTGAGACATTGCATCAAAGATGGTTCGCATCATTATGTTTTTGTCATCGTCTGCCTCGAGTGGTATTAAACAAAAAGGTATCTCTACTTTCTTAGTCTCTTTTACAAACTCGTTATCAAATATTAAGTCTCTATATCCGTAGTTAAATGAAGTCGCTTGTTTAAAATCCTTATTTAAGTCATCGCCATTGTCCGCATAAGTAAACACTAATTCTTTATTCTCTAATAGTCCCTGAGGCTTAATTGTAAAGTCTTTGGAAGTATCTAATAACTCCGTCCAATCAACTATATCCGAAGTGTAGTAAGTATCTCTCGGCTCTATCACAACTCCATTCTCATAAATAGGACTCATGTACAAATTAAACATCTTTATGATTGCCATTAGAAAGTCTGTTTGTTTTAGTTTAGGGAGTATATCCGCAATATAAAATGTTTGATTGTATTCTATTTGCCCATCAACATATTGAGTGTAGCTATTTGCGGATGTACTAATAAATGTAATCCCAGTAATTGTACTATTGTCTATTGTGCCTCCTGTTAAACCTAAATAAAAATTACCTATGCAAAACCTAACCTCATCCCCTGCCAATAGTTCTTCTGAGTCAACCGTTATTCTAAAATTTTGTGTTGTACTTGAACCTGCAAGTATCTTTAAATATGCATTACCTATTACTCTATAATCAGTTCCTCGTTTACGGATAGCGTAAATGTATAATCTACCTAATGGACCAGTAGTATTTACTACATTTATAAATGCCTCTACTTCAAAATTTGTATAACCGTTTACAAGTTTTGTAAATGTTCCCGTTGTTGCGTTGTACTGGCTTAAAGGGTCTAACCCCGTTATGTTATATTGAAACGCATTTGCATAAACTAAACTTAGGTTTCCTGCATTTGCAGTTGACACTATGCCTATTGTTTGATTTGTTGACCTTGTTGCAGTTACTATACTTGCATCCTTTTCGCCTTGATTCATTTGAAACTTAGCGACATCACACTCAAGAATTATCTTTTGGAATTGTGTTGTATTAAAAAAAGTTGCAACCTCTAACGGCACTTTTGCCTCATTGAAGATTGCATCAACTAAATGCTTAACATAAATAAAAGGTTTAAAGGCGTTATAGTTATAACTTAGATTTGAACTTGCGTCAGTGTTTCTTCCATACTTACTGACTCCCCTATCTAACATAGGATAAGTAAGTTTAATTGTAGGGTTAAAAGTTGCAGTCCAACTATTTACTATCTCAGTGTCATTCCAAGTCGCAGTCCCTAATGTAGTCAGGTCATTAAGAGTCTTGTCGGTTAGCTTACTAAAAATGTCTATGTTCTTTCCGTAGATAGTTATTGAGTAAGTTACCTGGTCATTGTTTAAGACTTTAATTTCGTTGAGCTGACAGTAACCGCTTATTTGTTGGAGTGTATCTTGGTAGTAAATACAAGATGCCTTCTTGCTTGGGTTAAAGTCGGGATTGAGTTGGTCTGAGTTTCTGATTGAGAACGATACATCAAACAAAGACTTAAATACAAAATCGTTTAACTTACTGCCTGGTATATCGACCGACTTGCTAAAGTCCGATTGTCTTTTAGACGGGTCATCTATGTTGTAGACTTCCTTAGTGATGTTGATGTCTAAGTCTTCAATGGTATCTATGGAGTATCCTCCTATTACAAGTTCATTACGCATTACAATCTTTGTCTTTTAGTGTCAGCACTCAATTCCACTTCCATAGTCACGTTAATTAACTTGTCTTTGATAGTTGACTTCGCCTGGTATTCCGTAGTCAAGATGTTGACCGCCACAAACTGACCGTCTATAATCATATAAATCAAAGGACTTTGAACTAACTCTTTAAGCCAAAGACTTGTTTCAGAGTTTACATAACCTGAGTTAAGGGTATATCTTTGTTTGCTCGAGTTAAAGAAGTTACTTCGTTCGTGTGAGTAAGTATTGAATGTTATCCCTGCGCTTGTTCTTGTCCCTTGTAGTCGATTATAATTACTACTTTCTACGGTTATATTGTCGTCAGCAATTTGAGTGAAATTAAACGCATCCATTCTGCCTAAAGAATTAAGCCAAAACAATCTATTGTAGTTTCCGTCACGAGTACACTCACGATCAATTTTAAAAGTCAAGGTATTTGATACGCTTGTATTTGAACTGTTCTCAAAAGTAATCTCATACTTCGCCACGTTATCCGCAATCATAGGTTGAGCCGAACCCGTCGCCACTGTCCAAGAGTTAAGATTACCTGCACCAACTAAGACCGATAAGAAGTGTTCCTTGTCCGTTGTGTCAGCAACCCAAGTATTTGTAAATGTACTATTCTTAAGTAGCGTTCCTGACAAATCATAAGTCTTAACTCTCATTTGGTTTGTGCCGTTTGTCGCATAGTTCAAGAATCCAAGCTCGTAAGAATCCCCAACTCTTATGTCTATCGTACTTGGTTGGTTAGTCAAGAATGTACCTGAGGTTGTCGGGATGCCTTTATAAACCAAGTCATCAATAGGATTGTTAATTTGTTTTAAATAGGTCTGCGCTGAATTGATAGCATAAATGTAAGTACTCTCGGCACTGGCATAACCGCTAATGACTGCTCCGTATTCCTCTCTTATGTTTACTTTAAACTTCTTAAACACATTAACTCCCGTTTTGAAACCAACCGAACCTGCGATTAAGTTAGTCATGTCATAAGACAAATAGTTCTCAATAATTCTATGAGCATCTAAGTCCACAGTCCCGTCAGCGTAGTAAGCAGGTTTTCTTAACTCAGTGATTACATTTGCCGAAGCATCTAAGACTTGAATGCGATACCTGAAGTTGGTTTGGGTGGTTTGGTTAGAACTCGCCAAATAAATTATTGGGTCAAAACCGCTAACGAATAAGTCAGGTTGTTGAATAAATGTAACTGCCATTATCTATATAATATTAATTAAGGTTAAAAATACCTACATAGCAAATATGTACTATCTTTAGATATCTTTATTAAATACCTTTATTAGATACATTGTTTAAGATGTTGTTCTTTTGTTGTTAGGTTGCTCTATGTTCTGCTACTTCTTAAACTCGGTTATTAATTTAAACTCAACTTCTTTGCCGATAATATCACTCAGCATAGTTGTAAGCTCGTTGTATGACTCTTGGTTAAATGTGTCCGTGTAGAATTTAGTACCGTCAATACCTTTCTTTTTAATTGCATCCGCCATCGCCTGAGCCATTGTAAATGAGTTTTGTATTACCTCAGCTCCACTTTGATTCTTGCTTGTCCTTACGGGTATTCCTTTCCTTGCTATAAAGTCCTGTAAGCTACTAATCATTTGAGGTGGGGTTGCCATATTTTTAAATGCAAACCCTTGAGGGAAGTCTTTGTTTGTGTATGTCTTAGTTGGAACGCCTGAAGCTGATTGATTCTTTAAACCCTTTACTCCTAAATCTATAAACATCCAGTAATCGTTTAACTCAATAGCCATATTGACCACAGTCCCTTTGACAGTTGGATTCTTTAAAACTATACTTTGAGCCAAATTACTCTCGGTGTTCTTATGCTTAAGTCTCTGCCTTAACAGTTGTCGCATCTGCTCAGCGTTAGCGTTGCCCCATAACTTTAAGGCACTTGCGCACTTGTCTAATATTTCGTCGCTTAATTTCATTTCTTTGGTGTGTTATCGGCTTTGTCTTTCAGGTAACATAAATGGTTCAAGAAGTCGTAAGCGTTCATTTTAAAATAGAACGGAAACTTGCTCCTATCTTCTTTTGCAAATAGCTTATCAATCGTGGAATACCAAGACCACTTAGCAGAGAACCAATCAGCTTCTTGTTCTTCTTCTTCGGTTTCCTTTTCTTTGTTGAATAAGACGGGGTATCCTGCGACAATTTCACTAAAAGAAGTGCAAAAAAAAACCCTATCGGATAAGCGACATCCACATCTAAGTTCTCTCTGAATAACTCAGCTCTCCGATTGAACTCAGCCATTTGCACATCTTCGTCTTTCTCCTTGTAGCACATCGTAGCTAAAATTAAATGCAGGTTGTCTACGATAGCCTCTTTCTCTTTGGTCAATGATGACATGGATATAAACTGTTCAGTGTTCCAATCGGTTATATACTGATTGACAAAGTACTTTTCGCCTTGCACCATAAACTCAGTAACCCACTTGTCAGGGAATGAACTGATGTCGGGAATGGTTATACCCTCTTGCTCTTTAAGAAAGTCTACCCATTTCATTTGTCTATATTCTGAAATAGGTTTACCCGTTAAGACGGACATAACATTGTATGCCGTTCTTATCTCGTTGTTGTCGCCTAACTTAATGGCGTTGTAGAGTCCTTGATATTGTTTTATGTTCATCGTATTCTATATGTTCCTAAGCCTGGTTGTTGTATTATGTGAGTAAAGCCGTATCGCATTGCATCCATTAAGTGGTTGTTTATTTCAATGGGGTTGCCAGTTGGTTTGTTGTCTCGGTCGGTTGCCCAAACATAACTTCTTAGTTCTTTGATAAGGTTTGTTGAGTGTTTAGTTACTAAAAGTTTTTGTTGTTGTATCAATTGTATGCCGTGTAAGATTGAATCCTTGCCTTTTAATGCACCCATACACTTAAGACCGTAGCTTTGTAGTTCTGCTATTGACTTGGGTTCTGCACTATCGCAAATAACCATTGTCGGCTCTGACTTAATTAGATCGAAAATGTTTTTATTACTTAACTCCTTTTGATATATTAACTCATGAAGTATAAACGAATCATTATATTTGTAAATCCCAATACAAGCAGTCGGGTCTACTGAATAACCAAAGTCTAATCCTATGCCTAACAACCTGGCATCATTCGGGATAGTGTCTATTTGTTGCCAATTAGCAAAGATAGTACCTTGCACTGAGCCGACCTCTCCGAGTCCATATACACGCCACCAGTTCTCCCAATATGCTGATGTCTTGGCTTTCTCCTTTGCCTTTTCTATTTCCTTTACTATTGATTTGTCTAAGGCTTCATTATCTTTATAAGTTAATACCACAAAGTCGGTATCGCTATCTCCAAGCAATTCCGTATCTACCCAAAACTCACTAACTGGGTTGTAATCTAAATAAATAAACTTTCGTGTCCTTATCGCTAATTGATAATAAGACTCCCAATCTATATTATTGCACTCATTAACAAATAAGATATCCCTTCTGGCTCCTCTGAGCTTACTTGAATTGTCGGCACTAAAAAACTCAATAAAACTACCATTCTGAAAGTAATATGTTAAACTCGACTTATTAAATTGCTCATCCCTATACATCCCAATTAAATCCATTATCTTTAAGAAGTCACGCATAGCTCCTCTTCTTAAATGGGGTATGGTCTCAGCTACAATACTAATCTCTTGCTTTGGGTTTTTAACCGCATAGTCAATTAAAAAAGGCAATACGCTGAATGTCTTAGAAGCTGATGTGCCACCTCTAACCACTCTAACCCTTTTTGTTAGTTTAGATATTTTGGTCTGAGCCGTTGTCTTTTGAAACATTCAAGTCTATCTCTTTGAATATAGGTTGCTCAACTGATATATTTTTATTCTCAGTTTTAGTACTGGCAATTCTATGATATTCCTCTTCAGTTCCTATCAACTTATAAAGTGCCATTTGAGTCAGAGGATTGCTTCCGTTATACCATTTATTTCTTAGCCCGTTCTTAACTTCAATCTTGTTTTTGTCAAGTAGCTCTTTTATAGTGTCCAATTCATCCGACTTATCAGGAAAGTATCCCCAAAATGTTGAACGACTGCAAGGCAATAAAGTTACTACGTCTTCAATAAAAAAAAGTTTCTTAATTTCTATTAAGTCCTTTGCTTGTTGATATATTTTAATCTTGTCGTATGCCATTCTTTTTAATTATTAATGTACTATCTAATTTTTTCATTCGGTCCACAATCACTTGGCAATACTTTGGGTCTAATTCCATACCGTAGCATTTACGATTTAATTGGTGTGCTGCTACCATAGTTGAACCTGAACCTAAAAATACATCTAAAACTATATTATTTTCTTTACTTGAATTTGTAATTGCTTTTTCACATAAAGGAATAGGCTTCATTGTTGGATGTAAATCATTTTTTTTAGTTCTTGAAATATCCCAAATATCGTAATCATTACCACCATACCAATTATGTTCTTCAATCCAACCATAAAATATATGTTCACACTTACTCCAATAATCCGAATTACTCATTGTATGGTTGCCTTTATTCCAAGTAATTAAAGTTCTTGTTTTTAAACCAGTCCTATCCATTGATGCAAAATAATCACCAAGTTTTAACCTATAAAAGCAAATATAAAAAGCACCTTTAGTAAATAATTGAATATTAGTATTAATACCATCTAAAAAATCTGCTTCTTTAGACTTGTCCATTTTATCGTTTTTAATACCTCCGTGAGTAGCGTTAAAAGACTTTGTCCAATTACCTTCTTTATTTGTTGTCATCCCACCATCAAAATCCATTAAGTAAGGAGGGTCTGTAAAGACCATATCAGCCTTTTGCCCATCCATTAACTTTGCTACTGCATCGCTATCAGTTGAATCTCCACATAATAACCTATGCTCCCCAATTTCAAACAAATCACCCAACACAATATCCGTTTCAATTGTATCGGGTTGCTCGTAATTATCTTCAACTGCTTCAAGTTCAGTTTCTAAATTAATAGGCACATCTAATCCCCAATCAGTTAATTGCTCAATATCCCATTCGTTTGCTATAATATCCCAGTCCCATTCGCCTCCTGCGGTGTTGTCTTTAATTAAGAACTCCTTTTGTTTTTCTTCTGATAGGTCGGTTATAATAACAGGTATTTCTTTTACTCCTGCTTCCTTACACGCCTTGTATCTCATATTCCCGCCTAAGATTACCATGTCTTTATTCACTACAATAGGTCTTATGTCTAACATTTCAGGAAAGTCCTTTATCGATTGAACTAACTTTTTAAACTTGTCATCCTTTATTAATCTTGGATTGTTAGGATTTGGAATAAGTTTGTTTATGCTTATTTTTTCTGATTTCATTTTTGTTTGATTATGTCTAAGTAAAGGTGAAATAGTTTGTTGTCTGCGGTAAAGTTTGAAGTAAACTGAGGGCGTTTTATAATTACTTTCGCCTCTTGTTGTCTACTCAATAAATCGTGGTCTGTTCTTTGTCTTGGCTTCATGGTGTTTTATTTATGTAAAGCTCCAAAAACTCGTCCAATTTTAAAATGCTAATCCATTCACACCCCCCTGAGTAAAACGATACATATTCATAACCGTTCACATCGGTGTACTTTGAAAATGAATCCATCGTTAAGAAGAATCTTGACACAATGTTGCATTCAGCTAAATCATACCAGTCCTGGTCTTCTTGTTCTGCCGTTAGTTCAAATATTTCAATCCACATATTAATAAACATTTTTAGTAAAGTAATCAATCCTAATATTATGAACTTTATAATTGCCTCCTTCTTTTATTTCTACACGAGCAAAACCAAGATTATGACGAAGGTTTACAGGATCGTAGGAAGGTGTCAAAGTACATAGACATCCTGTTGAGTATGTTGTTATCAATGTTCCGTCAAGTAAGCTCTCAGAGTGTTCAGAGGTTTGGTGGCAATGTCCTATAAGCATTGAGCCTTTAAGTTTGTTGAAAATTCCCTTTGATGGATTCACTGGTGAGAATGCGCCCCTTACTAATAAATGACCATGAGTGATTGGAAGTTTACCTGCCATAAAGATGACATCTTGGTCATGGAATTTAATTCCTTTCTCTCTTAGCTTAAGTCTTGATGACATTGTATAGTAAGCATCATTGAATAAGATAGGGGCTTTCTTCATTAACCATCTCTTATACCAATTATCGTGATTCCCCTCAGTCCAATGTATCGGTACATTGAACTCTTTAATCAACATATCTAAGAAGTCTTCTGCCATTTGAAACCAATCAGCAACTGCGGTCAACTTTTGAGGTGGTGCATCGTGGTTTGTAAATGGTTCGTTGTCTAATATATCCCCGTTTAATATAATACAATCAATGTTATTCTCTTTTCCGTATATTAAAGCATTCCTTAAAGCTTCGGCATCATGATTAGGAAAGTGAATGTCTGAAAGGATTAAAGCGTTTTTAATTGACTTGTCTAAATGGTAGAACTCTCTTGACTTGCCCTCTGACTTTGGTAAGTTAAATTGGGTTTCTATTGCAGGGGTGTGGTCTAACTGTTTGTATTTTCTCCTTCCATCCCCTTGCGCACCTGTTAACTTCCTAATCATTGACCTGGCATTCTCAATGTTATTAAAGTGTGTTGGGTAGGTAGCGTGTAAGTATCTCGCTATTGCCGACTTGCTCATCTCAGGAAACTTGTTTATTGCATCCTCAGTCAATTTGTTCGTTTGCGTTTTAGGTACTCCCATTATTTATAATATATTGTTTTTTGTTTATAATTTCTGAATGATTGCCTCAATCTGATACTCTCCGTTTCCATGCTCTTCGGGTAAATGCTTATTGCTTGAGGTGTCATTAGTTTCAATGCTGATTATTTTATAGTTAAAATTCCTGCACCCTACTTCAATAAGGTGTTTAAGACTTCGGGTGTCGGGCAAGGTTTCTTCGTCAGGCATTAAAAAGAATTTATGGTCAAGATTCCATTTGCTCGGCATCTTAGTTTTTCTCTCATACAAATCTCGGTGTGGAACTGCCATAATTAAATATCCTCCTGGCTTAGTGATTCGCATCCAATTCATTATTGCTAACTCAGGGCGGTCTAAGTGTTCAAGTAAATGAGAATTGTATACAAGGTCATAGGTATTGTCCTCGACTGACTCCATAAGTTCTGCGTTGCCGTTATCCTTATCCCAAGTGTCGCACCAATCAGTTAAGGCATCAGCTCCGTCGTGAGTGTCAATTCTACCTACTCCAATGTCAATCACTTGTCCCTTGACATACTTGTCAAAGAATCCGTTTGCTTCTCTTCTTGGTCTTGATTTGCTTGTTTCTGCCATAATTATATTTTTTTAGCGGTTATTTGTTCGTGTCCGACTTTATGCCTATCTACTTTTAAAACTTCAAAGCCATGTCCGTTAAGTAATTGTTTTAAATCCTCAATGCCATAAATCCATATGTGTTCGTGTGCATTAAACATCTTATCATCCATTTGACCATCTTCTAAGATTATAGGACTTTGTATTATTAAGTGGCCACCTTGTACCATGAGTCTATTACATTCTTCTAAAAAGGCATTACTATCCTCTATGTGCTCAAAAACATCTAAACCTATTATATTTGTAAATGTTTGTGCATCCCAATGTTTGGTTACATCTGGGAAAAATCCAAAATGCAGTTCTGCCCCATTACTATACTTTTGTATTTGGTGTTTATACTTTGCATCTACTTCAATACCAGTACATTTAAAATTAAGGTTAGCCATTTCGCCAAGCAATATGCCTGGCGAACACGCAATCTCTAAACTCATCTTTGGTTCAATGTGGGTTAAGTTTTCAATGACAAGTCTATTCTTGTCTACTACATTAGAAACTTGTTCGTCAATGGATGACCTTATCGGTGTACTCCAGTAGTTGTCAGTGTAAATCTCTTGAGGGTTACCGAACACTTTGCTCTTGTAACTGTTGCCTATTTTTTCGTATTCGTCAATCATAATGTTTTATCTAAAATGTTTTTAAATTGTTCGTTGGTGTGAAAAGTAAACCACTCGCCACCTTGTGGAATTACATTTGGTGCATACAAGTACTGCTCCAATATTCTTTTTACTTTTAGTTGTTCTGCGATTGAGAATGCTAAACTCTGACCGCCTATAAATAACTTGCAACCATTAATCGCTATCGCTAATTCTAAGGCGTTATTAACTTTTAAATGAGTTATCTTATCGTTGTGAATAGAAAGTCTTTTAAACTCTTTCTCAGTCCCTACAAAGTAAACATTATCGTATTGCTCCAAGAGAGTGTAATCAATAAAGAAGTTATTGTATCTTGTAGTCCTGTTTACGATTATGTAATTGTTGCCGATGTTCTCAGGTAAGAAAACACATTGCTTTGATAGGTTCGGTCTAAATTCATGGTAAGCGTTTGCTATCCAGTTCTGAATGTTACCGGCTGACAAGTTCTTGTATTCTTTTCTAAACAAGTCTAAGTCATAATCGACTAAAACATTTTCATCCTTGCCGACTTTGATAACCTCATGGATATAAGGTTGAGCCTTTAATAAAGGAGCTAGAAAATCAAACATAAAGTCATTCATCATAACTGCACCCGTTGGATGCGTTTCGTCCGTAAATCCACTTGGCACACCTATTTTAATATAGTAGACTACCTTGCACTTATTATCTTCGCAATATTGGTAAAGGCTACTCAATGAATAGATAAGGTCTCCTGCGTTTCCTGAGTGCTTAACTTTTATATAATTTTTCATATTCTATTACTAATTTATTTAATTCTCCAAATAAAGCCTCTGAGTATGCCAACCCGTCGCATGAACTACACTTAGGCAATGGCTCGGTTATTCCTAAGTCTTTTCTCAATACATTTGCTTTGTGTATGTCCTCATCATTGTAAACCATGAAACGATGGGTCATTGTTAAACGATAGCGACCTATTGAGTCTACTATTAACTCGTATTGCGTGTGAGTTAACTCCATAGATACCTATTAATTACTTTTGTAAACACAAAAGGTAAGAAGATTAACAAGGGATCGAAAAGAATAACCGAACCCAATAACCCAATCCAAAAGGATAAACAAGTTGGACAAGAAAATGGTTTCTTTAGTTTCCTATTGGGAAACTTACTAATTAAAAATTGGAAAAATTCATGCAATCCTAAGGCGCATCCGCTAATCCAAAGTGCTGATAATACTGTCATATCGTTTTATATTAATTGTTTTAATGTTGTAATTTTCTTTTACATAATTGTGCAACCTTGCCCCAAGTTCAATTCCTTTCTTTGGGTTACTAATTAATCCTTTCATTACTCCGTCCCAATCGCCCTTAGGTGTAAGCACTAAGCCTTTTTCTATAAACTCAGAATAGGGAGCGACATTACTGCATATAATAGGTAAACTAAACGCTCCTGCTTCCAAGACCTTAAGGTTTGATTTGCACTGGCTAAACTTGTCACTACCCAAAGGAGCTAAAGCGCAGTCCATTAAATTATACATTAGTGCATAATTCATGACATCCATCCACTCAACTCTTGTGTATTGGTTAGGAGGTCGCTGAAAGTTAGATGTAAATATTTTTTCAATTAGTTGATAGTATTCGTTTGAACTGTCATTGTATCCACCTAACAATAGAGAATGATTCTTATTCTTTAAAAGCTTGGTAAACGGTTCTGCTAACTTCTTTAAATCTAAATGGTGGTTGTTTGCTCCTATCCAACCAATAGTATATTTGTCTTGTGGTTTTTTATTAGGTATAAACTGCGGTTGTGTGAAGTCTATTCCGTTAGGAATATAAACAATGTTAGAATGATAGTCCTTTAAACATTCCTTTAAAAATTCCGATGCAGTCCATATAACATCTGCGTATCCAATAGCATCTAATATTCTTTGCTCTAAGATTAAATCTTTAACTCCGTCTTTATAATGGTATCCAGGAAGCTTAATCCAATCGTCTATATCCAGGATAATCTTGCAACCGCTATTCTTAGCCTTTAACAAATAGTCTTCGTCATGCTTATACATTCTGTTCAAAACTACGATATCAAATTGGCGAGGATGAAAGTCTAAAGTAAACCCATTAGTTCCCTTAATGTCCAAATCCTTATAATCTTCGTCTAAGTTTGCAAAAGGTATTTGCAATCTATGATAGCCTACGCCTGAATCCTTCTCGTTAATGTATATTATTTTAACCATTCTTTAAGGTGTTGTCTATATTCTTTTATAGCGTGTCTTACTGATGTGTAAGGTATTCCGATATCTCGGCTTAATTGTTTTGTGTTAACTCCAGTTATAATAAGCTCGTTTAGTAGTCTTGAGTGATAAAAGTATTTATTGTTTTGGTCTAACATATCCTGCTCGATTTTCTTAACCACCTTTTCCGTATCAATAAACTCTTCGTCTATATCGTGGGCATCGTAATCCTTAATGTCATATACAGGCGTTGATTGTTTATTTTGATAATGATTTTCTATGTAGATTTTCCCTTTGTCATCGTCAAAATTCTCCACTAAAACTAAATTCTCCCTATTACCAAACTTCTTTCTAAATGCAGTCCAGTTGCAATGTGATACTTGAAACTTAAGAATCTGCAAAGCGTAAGGGGTTAGATAATTATTCTCTGCAATAGTGTCTTTCTTATGGTCGGGCAGTTCTAAAAGTATTGACAAGACCTCTGACTTTAATTCTTGGTGGTTATTATGTCCGTACTTCTTGCAATAATCGTTGAAGATTTTAGAGTCATTAAACTCAACAAGCAGTATGTTAAACTTGTCACTCAATATATTTTCTTAAGTGTTCAGGATATGTCGCTAACATCATACACCGTTCAAGCTCTACATAGGTCACAGTTACAACCGTTGTGTAGTTAGGTCGATATATCCAAAACTCTACCTTTTCAGGTTTACGATTGCGAGAACATCCCCCCTCCTTAGCGGCTATCTTAAAGACTAAGTTGTCGATATAGTTGTTAATTAACTCTGACATTATTTTACAATATTAAATTTTAAATTTGAATAAACCTAATTATTTTTTAAAGGAGGTCTTTTATCTTTTGTTTATAAACTGTTTTTAGCTCGTCTATTTCGGGTATGCTTAAATGTATTGGAATATGTCTTGAAGATTCTAAAGCCTCAACTCTTTCAACTCCTATCTTGTCAATTAAGTGGAATCGGTAAGCGTGGTAATTGCCTGACTTGTTTACATTGCAATAATTACTACATTGTTTATGACAATTATCTTCATTGAATCGAAGTGCAGGACTTTCGCTGACTGCGATATAATGCCCAGCATCATATTTAACATTTGAAATAGTCCGACAACTGATGCAAGGTTCTTGAAAATCCCTTGTCCTAATATACTTGTTAAAAATAGTTTGAAGCTCCTTGAGGTGTTGGCTTTTGGTCTTCATTTTTTCTTTTTTAACTTTGTTCTCAGCCTTGACAACCTTTGCAATCTTGCCTCTACTGTACGCCAAAGCGCAGGAATATGAGCAGGTAACCATTAAAGCTCTAACAGGCTCAAATTGATTCAGACATATTTTGCAGGTCTTCATTTTAAAATAGTTTAGTTTGTTTTATAAATGGCTCAAGTCTTTTATTTGCTATCTCTACATATTTAGGATTCATTTCACTACCAATATATTGTCGATTAGACCTTAAGCATGATTCAGCCGTACTCCCAGTCCCCATAAACGGATCGTAAATAACTCCACCCTCAGGACATCCTGCAAGTATTGGCTTCCTTATTAATTCTTCGTTATAAGAAGCGTAATGCTCGTTTGTTGATGGCTTTGTAGTTATCGCCCAAAAGTCAGAAACATCGCCTGGATTTTTGCCTCTTTGATTATTTTTATTGATGTCATCAGTTTCATATATTACATCGGTCATTTTAAAATCTATTAATTCAAATTGACTGTCCCAATTATCTAATAAATCTTTTATTGTATTCCAATGTTCTATTGATGGGAATGCGAAACCTTTAACATCATTTCTATACCAATGCTCAACAGTAGTTTTTGGGATATTAACGCTATCAACTAAAACATTCATCTTTATTCTTTCTCTTAAAAAATTTACAAACTCCTTTTGCTCTGGTAAGTTTGGTCTTTTTTCAATTACATTTTCTCCCCTATTTTGGTGCATTCCTTGTCTATGTTCTTTTTCTATATCAATAGTTTGATATTTGCTTTGTGGTATTAAATGTGATTTATTTCCTTTAAAATTACTTGAGTTACCTCCCTCTTGACCTGTAAAGGAATATTTGTATCTTTCTAAACTTATTTCTTTTATAGGATCTCTAATTGAATCTAAATCAAAATAATAAGATTCTGACTTAACCATAAAGAAAAAATACTCATGTTTTTTATTAAACCTATCTTTGCAACTTTCAGGCATCCCATTAGGCTTTGCCCAAACTATATCATTTCTCATAGTCCAACCCCTATCAATACAACCAATAGCAAATCTATGAGGTATTAATAAAAGACATTTGCTTGACCTTTCATAAGTATCCCCTAAATTTATCCAAACTGTTCCTGATGGTTTTAATATTCTATAAATTTCATCCATCATACTCCATAAATTTTCAAGGTATTCGTTAAATGTAGGCTCTAAACCCCATTGACCATCATACCCGTAATCTCTTAACTGCCAGTATGGAGGGGAAGTTATAACGCAATCAATACTATTATCTTGCATTTTAGCCATTGTCTCTAAATTACTCTCGCAATATATTTTATTGGTTTCCATTAGTTTCAGTTTGAGTGTTTAGTTCTGCAATCTTAGTTAAAATAATTTCATACTTCGCTTTGTATACTTTGTCGTAATTCATATTATCGTCATGTTTATTCAATGAATTGCACAGGGTAGAATGATCGTGAGCAGTTTCTAAAGTGTTTGCAATGCTTGTCAAAGACATCAAAGTATTATCCCTTAAGTAGCGATAGTACATTGACCTCGCATCAATAACATCTCTTTGTCTTATCTTAACATCTATGTCAAGACCAAATTCGTTGTTGATGACATCTTTTACCTTTTGGATGTCTGCTCCAACATCTTGTCTTAGTGGTCTTTCTATTTTTGCCTTAAGTAGTTTGTTTTCGTTAGATGCCTGAACATATTTAGTTCTTAAAGTGTGATGGTCATTTAGTAAAGTCTTGTACATTCTTTTATACTGGCTTTCGGTGTACTGTTTAGAGTCGGTTGCGGTTGTCATTTTTGTATGTTGTTTTTTTTATAATGTATCTTTAAATGTTTGTTTGCCTTTTTCAAATTGAAGTCTTATAAATCCGACCTCTCCGTTTCGATGCTTCAAATATAGTACTTTAATTAAAGGATTATCGCTTTCGGGTTCTTCATTGTGTAATGCAATAACTATATCAGCATCTTGCTCAATAGCTCCCGACTCTCGTAAATCACTTAATCTTGGCTCTCCGTTTCTCTTTTCGACATCTCTGCTTAACTGAGCCAGTGCAATTATTGGAATATCTAACTCTTTAGCCATTGCCTTTAGAGTTCTTGAGATAGTACTTATTTCTTGTTCTCGATTACCCTTTCCGTAAACAGTCATTAACTGAAGATAGTCCACAAACACCGCTTTAATTCCCCATTTCTTTTTTGCCTTGCGTACTTTCTCTTTAAAGTCTAATAAGTTTAATGATGCAGTATCGTCAACATACAAAGGTAAATTAAAATCCGTACTTAATAAAGTCTTCCAATTACCCTCATGAATTTCTGCCTTAGTTAAGTAGTTTGAATAGATGCCCGTCATTGAGCTTATTACCCTCATGGCTAATTGTTCGGTCGACATCTCTAAACTAAAGAACGCTACGGGTATATTTTGTTTTGCTAAGTTAACGGCTAAGTTCAAAGCAAATGCAGTCTTGCCCGTCGCTGGTCTTGCTGAGATAATTACCAAGTCAGGACTATGCCAACCGTTTGAAATAGCATTTAACCTGGAAAACCCCGTGTCTAATCCTACTATCTTATTGCCACTTAGTTGCATAGTTTCAATTTTTTTAATCATTTCGTGAGCTACTGTTTTAAACTCTTTAAAATCCTTTGCGTTTTTAATGCTAAAAGTTTCAATCTCTAAATTTATTTTTTGTATCGTTTGAAAAACATCGTTGTCGGTATTGTTAATCTCGCTTATACTTCTTTGACAAAGCATCATTAATTCTCTGCTGATGTACTTTTGAATTAAAATTGAGCAATGGTATTCTAAGTTTGCTTTTGATGCTACCTTAGAAGTAATTTCAACTAACTCATTAAGTAACTTACCTCCAGTCTTTTCGTTTACCGATAATAAGTCAGTAGGTTTGTTTTGACCTGCAAGTTCTAATATTGCTTTTAAAATAACTTTATTAGCCTGGTCAAACATCATTTCAGGTGTTACCGTGCATCTACTTAAAGAAGTAGTATCTATCATTAGCACTCCGATAACTGCGTGTTCTATGTCAATTGCGTTGTTCATCTTGGTTTATATTCTTTAAGGTTGTTTGTTTTAGGTTCTAATATTTGTT
>Ga0208554_1000022_pt1 | contig 34026 bp, 43 predicted proteins | sample Colrivmet1371B02_FD_187628 | JGI IMG/M metagenome (GOLD analysis project Ga0208554, IMG submission 187628) | Estuarine microbial communities from the Columbia River estuary - metaG 1371B-02 (SPAdes) (version 2) | ecosystem: Environmental > Aquatic > Marine > Intertidal zone > Estuary | place...
AAATTTAAATACGATGATGTCTCCAGGTTGAATGTCTTTTGCCTTTGGCGATACGAGCGTTGTAGTGCTGTTGTCTTGCTCTTTTGACCAACGGATAAAATCCCATGCACCCGCCGTGGTAGGTCGCTTAAAAGTGGCAGTCTGTTTGATTCCGCACTTTGTCATTGCTTCCCTCACAATAAAACAGACAAATGCCGCGCACCACGGCCATGCTTGTTTTGCATCCAAATTAGTAGCCGCCTTGTATTCATCAACTCGCTTTCCGCGATTACTATTCCGTGGCGATTCTCTCACCCCGATTTCGTCAATCGCTTTTGTGACTATTGCTGCTTGTAATGGCTTCATTTTGCGTATGAGGGTTCGATGATAATCACGCCCGATGGTGACGCGGTGTAAGTCCCGAATTTACCCTTGTAAACCACGCCGCACGATGACAGCGATAAAATGATGATTGCTAGTATTGTTTTCATAAGATTTTTACATAAACGCCTTCTGTATCTTTTCCAAAATACTTATCCCCGTATGCTTCCACCGCATCGTAATAATGACTGGCAAGCAAAAAACCATTTCGCTCCATGAGGTGCAGAAATTGATAGTTCGCATCGTGCGCGTCATACATGCCGACTGCCGAAAATTGGAAAAGAACATCGTGCCAAAATGATGCTTCGATGGTGCCGGCAAAGTCTGGCGTTCCAATCCACGCTCCGAGCGGATAAAAACCGACGTATTTTTTCGGGCTGCATCCGTTCCAAAAATACTCGTTCGCCGCGAAAATCCAGCCGTTTTTAATCCATGCCCTAAGCACCCCATCGGCACTATAAAATTCTACGTTTGGATGCTGTGAAAGCCTTCCTTTTAGAGTCGTGCAATTCACACCAACTGCAGCAAAGCGATATTTGCGCTTGCCTTCTTTTGTCGGATGTAAGATGCGGTAGTTCATTTGTTTCCCTCTGCTTTTTTCAATGCCGTCTCGTGCAATTCCTTGATGTAGTCATCTTTCTTTTCCAGCTTTTCGAATAGGTGTTTTACCGTCCGAGTTAGAACAAAAATACATGCGATGGCTAACCCCCAGCCAGTTAATGCGCTGGCATATTTAGCCAAACCAAGCTCGGCTGGAATTTCCGTGCTGAGTAAAAAGCTAAATCCGCTGCTGCAAAACAACGTGAGTGTTTTCGATATGCCAATTGAGAATTCTGTGAGTAGATCAAACTTCATTTTCGATAGGTGTAAATGATTCAACGATTGGCGCGGTGTAAACAAATTTACCATCCGCAAATTTATAGCCAGTTGGCATTGTTACGATCACGCGACTGATAATGTCGGTCTTTTCAAGCTGAGAATTAACCGCCGCGCCAAGTTCTGAGTTTGCCGCGAATCGTTCGAGAGTGGCGGCAAGATTGCCGTTGATGCTGTCGAGTATAACTTGCTTGTCACGCCGCCAAAAATCAGCATAGCACTCGTTGAGAGTATCTGCTAGATGCTTAGTTGCGATGATCCCTTTGCGAGTCAAGCCCTTTTCAAATTCTGCCGTTGTTAGTGATGTGTCCATAAAATTATAGAGTAGATGTTTGCCATGCCACGGTTGATCGCATCGGGGCTAAGTATTTATTGTTTGCCGTTGTTGACTGTAGCCAAAAACCAAGTCCAAGACTGCCAGTGCAGCTAAATCCACTCGTTGCCGATACCGTTACTGGCGTTGTGCTTGTTGATGTGGCAATAATCATATCGGTCTGCGTTGCTGATACAAATTTCATTGTTACTCTAACAATTTGATTTAGTGTGACAGCTTTACCTGTATCAACTTTCGTTTTTACACCCGCGCTCGTCTCATGCAGTAGCTGCCAATTAGTATCGACTCCCGCTTCATAATACAAACCACGCCTTCCCACCTCTGCTGTTGCGCTTGCTGTATTTCTAATGCCGATAAAGATATTTTCACTCGCAATGCTTGTGTTGATGTTGAAAACTTGATCAAAAACTACGCCATTAAAGTTGGCGATTGATGCTGCCGCACAAGTTGCAATGTAATAAAAATATGCTGCATTGTTTACCATCAAATTTACGCCGCCAAGAAATCCAGATGCATTAAAAGCTGAATCACTCCAATTCGTTGCTGATCCCACAAGTATCCAGTTAAATGAGTTATTCCCCGAAGCAGTCAACCATCTCCCTAAAAAATTATCTTGAGCAAATTGGAACGGCACGGCAAACAATGATGCGATGCGAGAGTCAACCGAGCTTGTTCCGATTGCGGTGTTTAATGCTGCCGCTGCCCCCGCGCCGAACGTGTAGCTCGTCGCGTTAAATGTCGCCGCCGTGCCAAATGTCGCCGAGTTGATTGCTGGTGATGTCAGCGTTTTGTTGGTGAGTGTTTCGCTACCTGCTAGAGTCGCAATCGTATTTGCAGCTGGTAAGCCTAGAGCGGTTACATGCGCTGATGCCGCGCCTGTGCCGTAGGTAAATGATGTGTTGTTAAAAGTCAACGCCGTGCCTGCGCTTATGGTCATGTTTTGATCGCTAACGCCCCAAGTAAAACAAGCGTTTCCACTTCCATCAATCGCATTTGCACCAAGGATTCCACCTCCGTAATTTCTGCCAAGAAATGCAAAAAGCGTGCTATTACACACGATATTTCCACCCACACAGATAATCGAAGTCTCAGCTTGTAAAGTGTCAACAAACAAAGCCGCCGTCCCATCGCTTGTAGTCGCGCTTGTGACGGCGTTTGTAGCGACTGAGATTTGCCCAAATAAAAGCGAGTGGTTATTGGTAAATGCCGACCCTGCCGATGAAACTAACGTAACTGGAAAAGTGTAGTATGCCGTCGATGTCCCAGCGTCAGTAACAGTTGGCGTGTCGCTAATTAGCCATACTTGGTTGTTGGCTGAGTCGTCGCGGTCTTGAATGAAGATTTTTTGATTGACGACGAAAAAGGAAAGGAAAAGCTCGATGTCGGTGTCGTCATCGGTGAGGTGTGAGACAAGTATGCTTGTTGCGCTTGTCTGCGTGGCATTGTTCCATAATAGGTAGCCGTTACCAGGGTAGCCACTCGTTGCGTTGGTCTTGGCATTATAGTTCCATGCCGAGGTTGATCCCCCAGATGCACCAGTTGGTCCAGTTGGTCCAGTGGGACCCATGTTGATCTGCACCACTGCTGGGGATCCAGTTGCTTGCAACTCCACAAGTGATGGATTGGCACTGGCAATTCTGATTTCTACGGTTGAAAGACTGCTCATGGTGTGTTTTTCTTTCTGAGTTTTGCTGTGCCGTAGCCAATCACGATTGGTGCATTGGCACCCAGTTTGATCTGGACATCCCATCCATAGACACCGGCTGGCACTGCTGCTGTGTTGACAGACACCAGCACCACACCATTTGCCGGTGTGGGGATTGTTGGCACCAGATCCAGTGCCACCGCTGATGATGGGTTGATTTTCAAGACACCATCTGCAGTGTATCCAGTGAGGTTGAAGGCAGTGCCGTCAGACTGCAAACAGGTCAAAGACATTGTGATGTCCTCACCAATCCAGAACTCAAAATTTGCACCTGTATAAGCCATGGCGATTACATTATATTTTTTGTTTGTAATTGCAAGAATTTATTCAACTTTTGCATAGAAATTGTCACACCCTCTGGTGTGCGCGGAGAATTGCCAAATGTGCAGACAGAAAACTTCTGACACTCTGCCGGGTGAAACGATGATGGCACTGCTGAGAATGCACCACCAGCAGGGTTAAAGTTGTGCATCTTGTGGTGCAGACCAAGTTCACAGACTGCTCCCCAGATGGCAAGATCCTCTGGCACATCATCACTGACCTCACCATCACTCAGGTGGATGTAGACCTCGACAGCATCTGCCATGGTCAGACTGTAGCAACACCCAAACGCATCCCTCCTGTCAATCTCCAGTGAGCAGACACCAGTGGACATCTCCAAGAATGGTGATGCATCGATGATGAGTGTGTCACTGTCAATCTTGATGGCAATGGTTGACCGGCAGAGGATCATGGCATGGATCATGGACCGCACAATGCCCACAGCACACTTGGTGCCGTTCAGATTGCCATTGCGTTCAAAGGTAGTGAGGATGTGATGCCCACCATTGTCTTGGATCCATGCCACCATGTGCCGAGGCAGTGGAGCATGTGAGTCGTCAAACACATATGGCACCAGACCAGCAGCAATTGCACCGGTGATGCACTCCCTGACTGGCAAGGCATCTCCTGAATAGCAAAAAATACATGCTGGAGTTTTCATCGATAGAGGATGGCGCCATTGACAAATTGTGTGAGGATCCCAGCACCGTCTGAGTAGGCGATAGGCACCACCTCAAGTGTGGCAGAGTTTGCCGGCAGAGAGGTGCCAAAGAATGGACCGCGAGCAGTTGAGAACACACCAGCAGCAAGAACAATCTCGACGTAGACAAAACCTGTCATTGGCACTCTGCCGAGCAGTGACACAACCATCACAAATGATGCACCATTGTTGTAAGTGTCTGCACCGTAGGTGGTTGAGTCGTAGGTGTTGGTGGGATCTCTGCCATATGGTGTGGCACTGGCAACTACATTTGTGCCATCATCGATCTCCCCGGTGGTGCTGTCAATTGTCCAACCACCATTGGTCCATGTGTCAAAAGATGCTTCTGTGTATGTGCCATCATTGGCAGTGCCGGTGAAGATCTCAACTTCTGCAGTTGTTGCAGTTGCTCCACCTTCAAAGGTGGTGGTCAGGGTGAATGGTGTGCCGCCATTGTAAGTGTCTTTGCCAAAGGTAGTGGACGAGAATGTCCCCACAGGTGCAGTGGTGTATGCAGTCGAGAAGGTGGCAATGACATCAGTGCCAATGCGAATCTCTGCGGTGTTGGCAGCATCATTGCCCACAATTGTGTTGCCGTAACTGTCAACCCAAGTCTCTGTGCCGGTTTGCTGAAAGTAGCCAATCGGGGCAGCAGTGCCAGACAGTGTGCCAGTGGTTGCCATGCTCTCACCACTACCACCCACAAAAAACAAATCGTTGATGCTGATCGTGCGAAGTCTTGGTCCATTGCCAATGATTGACAAATTTGCCTGACCCAAGTGTGTGGTGGTCGAGGTGGCAGCAGTCAGATTGACCACTGTGCCAGCCGCCACCAGCAAGTTTCCTTGATTGTCAATTGCTACGTCAAACTGGTTCATACAAATACGATGTTGTCCTGTGGTGTTTTGCGGATCCGTTCAGTCAGGGATCTGTAGTCAACCCTTGGTGGAGTGCCAAGAGAGATTGTGGTCTGACCACTGAAAAGATTGAGTGTTTCACCCGACACCATGGCACCCATGGTGCTGTGTGCTGTAAGGGATCCAATCACGTTGATCTTCTTGCCACGATAGCGCACGGCACCGGCAGTCTGTTCAGTGGTGCTGATCTGTCCCTCATAGACAATGAAACTCTGTGCTGCGAGCAGATTGGCAGCAAGCCCAGCCGGAGGAGCAAGAAAACTGTATTCTGCCTCACGATAAAGTGGGTGACCTTGGAGTTGGTAGGTCAGACCATTTGCTGGTTTTTGTGTAGATGACCATGTGCTGGTCAGTGTTGCCAGTCTTGTGCTGCCAACATAGTCAGTGATGGTGTCAGTGAAGGAGGCACCCGCAGATGTTCTCCATGTGACCGTCAGACCCACATAGTAATCATCTATGCTGCTGGCAGCAAGTGCCAGTTGGATTGCTGTGGTGCTGCTGCTGGATCTGGCAGTGCCTGTCCAGTGATATGCAGTTGCTGCCAAATATCCAGTTGCTGCGTAGGTATTGGTATAATGCACAAAATGACTGTCGGCAGTGTTTGAATTATACGCTTGAAATTCAAAAATGACTTGCAGGTCATTAGTCCAAATCGGGATGTCAGTTGTCTGATCAAACCATTTATATCCCCACTTGCCAGTGACAGTCACAGGTGTCAGTCCATTTTCATCAATTGCCCATTGTGGCAAATTCTCTGACATCAAGAAATTCTGACCTGCATAGACAACAGGGTTGCCATTGTTGTCAGTATAAACGGGGATGGGAAAATAGTATCGTTGTCTTGCTGATGCAAAAGTTGTGTCTCTATAATAGTCAAAACTACCCTCCACTTGGATCTGATTTGTCAATCCTCTGGTCTTGGCATTCTCAAATTGTCGATCTCCATCGATGACAAAGGGTTCAAGAGTGGTGTAGCTTTTGACTGTCGCCTTCTCAAAGAGATCATTTGGCAGAAATGTGTCCAACTCTGGACCTCCCATGGTGACCACTTGGATCTTGCCAGCCGATGCCGTGCCACTGCTCTGTGTCTGATACACTGTACGTCCAAGTGTGTCCCTGTCCACATACGGCAAGACCACTTGGTTCACCTTTAGCTCAAAGACTGGATTGATGCTCATCGCATCGATGGGTGAGGTGCCAACAGTGAAATCCACGGCAGTCGCAACACCTCTGCGTGTGACTTGCAGAGTCGGTGTGGCAGTGGAATAGTCAAAGTAGGTCATTGTGTCTGGCACAATCCTGAGCAACTCTGTCAGCACTCCTGAGCATGATGCTTGGTTGAGTGTGATTCTTGGAAGATCAAAATATGTAGCCACCGCAGATCCACCGGAGATGTTTGCCATTGGTGCGCCCAGTGCCACTGCGGTGTTGATTGCTGTCTCGATGGCAGTCTTGAGATTGGTGCCAGCACCAGCAGTGCCGAACACCCCAGTGAGTCTGTCTGCTGTGGATCCAGCACTATCTGTCTGCGGTGTGGTGTAGGCGATGCGATCCAGCCACCACCACGGACCACTGACTGTGATGCTGAGTCCACTTGTGTTCTGTGATTGAATGTCAGTGACGGTGCCAGTAAAGAACAGGGTGCCGGATCTGTAGATCTTGATGATCTGTCCAAGTTCTGGTGGTGTGTAGCTTGCCAGTGATTGTGTGATGATGCCAATGATCAACTCGTCAACACCGATTGATCGGAAGGTCAACTCTGCATCAGCAATCTGCCGATATTCCATTGATTGAGCAGTGGCATCCCATGCCTTCGCTGCTTCTCCTGCTATTGTCCAGACTGGCATATTATTTTATAATCCCCGGATATCTTTGATTGATTGCATCAATCTGTTTTTTCTGTTGCAGTAGATCACCACTGAATCCATTCATAAGTTGGATTAACTTGTTTACATTGCCAATGGTGATTTTTTGCTGTGTTGATGCAGTTGACAAAACCATGGAAATGCCACGTTGCACATCTACTGCTTCTGAGGCAATCAACAACCCATCTTGTGTTGCTTTGTCGATCAACAAAAGCCCTTCTTGCTGTGTTTTGTTGAGAGGTTGCACATTCTCAAAAGCAGATTTCAGCAAGTCAGAATTGGTCTTTGCTTGTGTCTGTAGTTGTGCTGTGTTCTCAGTTATTAGTTGCTCTTGTGCCTTGAGATCGATCTGCTCAATCTGACCTGTGACCAAATCAGAGATTGTCTGCACTGACACCTGAGCTTTTGCTAGTCCATCGGCAGCAGACACCACATCAGACAAAAGACCACCGTCTGTGGCTTTTGCAATTGCCTCAATGCTTGCTTTTAATGCTTCAATCTGTGCATCAAATGGAGTGGATGCAAGTGATTGTTTGGCAGCTAATGCTTCGGGAGTTGGCAAGATCCTACTGGCAACTGTTCCCATGCCAGCACCAGCCGATGCACCAGACATTGTCCCGCTGTCAGTGAATGTCTGCTTGGCTATGTTTTCCAACTCTAGTTTTTGCGCTTTGAGAGTTGCCAGTTTTTGGATCTCGAGATCCAGTTCTTCTTTTCTGGCATTCAATGCAGCACCTTTAGTGATGACTTCTTGCCTTGCAATCTCAAGAGTGTTCTCTGCTGCTTGTCGCTTTTCTTCTTCTTGCTTCTTTTGTTGATCTGCAATGTCAACAATCAGTTTTTGACTAGCTGCAAATTTCTCAGATGCTACTTGATCGTCAGTGATTCCACTTCTTAATTTTCTCAGTTCAATCTCTGCAATTTTGATTTTATTCAAACCCTCAACTGCCTGTATTGAAAACTCTCTTTCTTGTGCAGTTGCTTCTTTGAATCCCTGTGCAAGCAGTTTTGTCAGTTCAATGGCTTGCTCAATTGCATCCCTGCCAAGGTCGATTTCTTCTGATTTGATCTTACCTGCTTCTTCACCAATCTTTTTGATTGCTTCTGCTAGGGTGTCAGCTTTGTCTGATGCGGATGTGGCATCTTCACCCATCCCCATGAACACCTTGGCAGCAATGGCACCAACTGCAATGACTGCACCAGCAATTGCACCAGTTGGTCCAAACATCCCAAGAAACTGTGGTGCCTGTTGTGAGAACGCAACAAGTGCATTTGTGCCACCACCCACTTGCACAGCAAAGTCTTGGATCTGGTAACCGGCACCCTGTGCAACTTGTCCCATTTTGCCTGTATTGGCAGTGGTGGTGTTGATTGCTGCTGAGTTTGCCTTTGTTGCAGTGGTCAGACTATTGGCAGCAACAGTGGTTTGCTTCAACCCAGTGGTGTCAGCAGTTGTCTTGATGTTAATATCGACTTTTTTAGCTGCCATATTTTCCGAGAATTGTGACGTTTTGTGTGATTGCAACACCCTGTTGTGATAGATCCACCATGGCACTCACATCATTGAGAGTGACTGAGTTGGTGATCGTTGGTGCAACACCAGCAGTGGTGTTGGCACTAGTGGCACCTGTGATTGTTGGATTCGGGGATCCGTTGGTGGTCACCAGTGCAAAAGTGCCATCATCGGCAGCAGCATTGCGTTTGGTGATGATTACTGTGGTGCCTGAACTGCTTGCCATGTTGGACACAGAGAAGGCAGCACTGGCATTGAGGGATGCTGCAATCTTTGGTGCATAGAGTGTGGGTGTGTCACCACTCAGAACTGCTGTGGATCCACTGGCATTGCCATCTGCCGCAGTCAATGCCCAGTTGATGTTGCCATTGATGCTGGCATTGCCAACACAGGTCAGAGTCTCAACTTGTCTGGTGCCACTGGCAGTGAGTCTGCCGAGTGTGGCAGTCATATCCAACTGATTGATCAAACCCTGCGGTGTGTTGAGCAAATAAGTCTCTGCCTCTGCCACCGTTGAGAATGTCAGGACCGATGAGAAGGACACAGTGGTTGCTGCACCTCCTCTGTAGAACTGCACAAACTCTGCCGCCTCAATGTATGCAGACTGTTGAAAGTTTGTCTCTGATGAGATCCTCAAGTTGGACGTTTCTGATCTTTGCCCATCGCCACCGGCAAGGACAAAGAGAACAGATCCACGTTGAATTGAGACATACATGGTGAAGTGTTAAGATACTGCTGCCACTGTGAACAATGCCACTGGTGAGCCAGCAGAAAATGTGCGTTTTGCTGCAAGGTTGAGTGTGCCAAGTCGGTTGTCACCGGCACTGAAGTTGCGCACCAAATCGATGACCTGCACTGCGGCACAGTCAAAGTTCAGACCACCAACTGTGGCAGTTGAGATGTCGAGTGTGCTGGTCGAGAGATCCTCACCGGCATCTAGCAAGTTGAAAAATGTGTCAAAATCGTTTTGTAGTGGTCCAGTTGGCACACATGTGATGTTGCATCCAAGAGATCCAAGGGTCATATCCACCGTGCCAATGCCGTCTACTGTGACTGGATTGAGCGATAGGTCAAACGAGATGTCAAACCCTTCAGCAGAGAAGAATGCTGACATTGCACCAAGTGTTGCTTGGTATGGTGCTGTGATAATGTTGCCCGGTGCAAACGATGTGCCGATAGATGCACCAGCACCAGCAGTCATGTAGTCAATGAGCAGTGCTGGGTCACCTGCTTTTTTGAGTAGACCAGTGAACTGGACAGAACCAAATGCTGTGTTGTTGGCACTGCACTTGATTGCTGGCAACTGTGTGATCTGTGCGTTGAGGATGGTGTATGTTTTGTCTGCTGACACAATCACCAGTGGTTTGTCAGTCGAGCCGTAGATGCTGGCACCCATGGCTGTGTTGCCGTGTGGATAAAGCACTGCGAGTGCTTCAATCTCGCCAGTTGGCTCAAACTCCACGGTTATGGTGTAGTCAGTTTTTGCTTTGCCCACAGGACCATAGGCATCTGCCACTTTATCGAAGGTCGTGATGGCAGTGGTCAAGACCACAGCACCTTTGCTATAAAATGTCTGTGAGTCATAAGTGACCTTGCAAGGTCCCCGCACAATTGTTGTTCTATCGAATGTTGGCATGATGTTCTATCGTGTTGGAGTTGTGTTTTGTAGCCCAACTGGGCAATTGAATCTGATAATTTGTTGAAGCATTGGTGGGATGGCATCTTGTGCCATGCCTTGGAAGATTAGGACACCACCGGTGAGTGCATCACCCTCTTTGTCAAGTGGTGTGTGGTGGTGGAGGATCCGAGAAACTGCCTCAGCAATCTCTGTACATGATGGTTTTGATTGGTTGCCAACTTGCTGCCTCCACACGCTGGGGATCTCTGCCACTGTGCATACAAACTCACACTGGTCCATGTATGGTCCGGGTGTGTCGGCAGTGTCTGTGTTGGCGTTCGAGAAGTTGACCAGAACAAAGGCACCACATGAGTTCATTGCCTTCTCGATCTGCTGATCGATGTCACGATGATCCTCCACGATGACAGGTATCACAGGCAGTGTGCGGAAGTATGCATGTGCGCTCAATGTCGCTGCAATGCTCTCCACAATCTGTCTGATGATGCTGTTGCTCATGGTGATTCTGCAAAGTTTAAGAGTGTGGCACCGCTGATCTGGAAGGAACCACTGGATGCCACTGCAAAGGCAGCCGCACCGGTGTCATCACTGTCTGCATTGTTGTCAGAGAGTGCCTCGAGATAATTGTTGGCTTCTTGGACCGAGTCTTTGCGATCCTCACCGTTAAACTCTGCCAGTGCCGGGTAAGAGTCAGTGAGTTCTCGACGAGCGAGAACATAAGAGTGACGGCTGGCACCGTAGGGAATATAAAGACCAGTGTTGACCAGTGGTGGCAGACCACGCTTTCTGCGTCCAGCGTTGACCCTTGAGACAACCTCTTGGGCGACTGCTGTCAGGATTTCTTGTGCCTTGTCCTCTGGTGTTGGACATTCTGCCAGCAGTCGAGACAACTCCTCAGATGAGAGTCTGTCCTTGAGTCCTGAGTATGTGAGAATAGTCCAAGCCATGATGTGAAAATGTGAGTTTATAAAGATAAAGGGTGGCAGCAGGGATTGACCCACTACCACCCTCTTTCTTTACAATACGCTATGAAACAGAAACAGAATTTTAGAACAACACCTTGAAGGTGAATGAGCCAGCCACGGATCCGAGGGTGTCACCAGTCTGTGCGATACGAACATACCGGCGAACATTTGGGGGGAAGCGGAAGCGCACAGTCTTTGCTGCGAGTGCCGAGGCAGCAGCGGTGATTGTGGTGGTCACTGCTGGATCCACAGCAGCAAAGGTGCTATTGTCGGCAGAGTCTTGCAGGGTATAGGTGCAGATCTTTCCAGTTGTGGCAACTGATGCTGGAGAAACTACTTCACCAACGATGCGCTCGATGTCACCACCCACTACTTGCTCAAGATCCATGGATGCTGAGTTTGCTGCGGTCGTGTGAAGTGCAGTGCTATTGGTATAACGAAGGTCTTGTTGATTACGATTGAATTCAAATGACATATTTTTTTATGGTTGGAATTAGCTGAGTGCCTCAGTTGAGACAATGGAGTCGGTGATGATGATGGGGATGCCGAAGGATTCCGTTGGCATACCGAATGGGATGATGCCAGTGAATGCTTCTTGTTTGCTGTTTGGAGCAGTCGTGCGACTCGTTGAGAGTTGGAAAGCACTGCGACGATTCATCAACAAATGCGTTGGAGTCTGACCGATTGGGAACTTGCTGATGAGTTCTGCAATCTTGGCATCGGTGACACCTTTGCCAGAGTCAGCAGTTGCATCTTTCAAACGTCCAACTGCGAACTTGTTCACACACTGCAAACCAATCCATGAGGTGAGGTCTGCGATGAATGCTGCGAAGCGATTGGTGCCGCCAGAGTCAACTGCATCACCTTCACGAAACGGTGACAAGTCAAAGGTCGTGCCGTTGCCGTAGACATACTGCACACCCTGCACACCCGCTTGGATGGCATAGACGCTCGAACCAGTGTCAGCAGTCGTGCCACCGGCATCAACTACAAGGTCAGATCCGAAGGTTGCGAGCAACTCTTGCAGACCAAGGAACCCTTTGGTGCTGTTGGCAGTGCCGTAGATCGTTTGTGACCCAACGGTGCTGAGTGCTGCTTTCATCGTGCCAACTGCCTCAATTGCTTGGAGTGCTTCTGGTCCGTCCTCGTAGCCGCGAGCAATTGCTTTGTCGATCTCCACGCGAGCAGAGAGGATAAAGCACTCAACGAGACGCTCGCTAAACATCGATGCACTGCCAGCAGTGCCTTCATTGGCAGCGCGGAAGCCCACGGATGGACGAGTGTTGCGAGACACAGTCTTGTAGCTAGTGCCACGGATTGTGCGAGCAGGGATGATGGTCACCTCTGGGGAGGTATTGGCGACTTCTTCGATTAGTCCAACAACTTGTTCGGACCCATTTAGTTTTGCAAGATCAAGGAGTGATAATGACATATTTTTTTATTGTTGATTGTTTTTGAATGCTGCTTCTACGCGAGCAATACCTGTGAGAGTTGTTTGTTTGTTTTCAGCACTTGCTTTGCCAGCAAGAATGACTTCGCCATTGATTGGTTTGGCAGGGAGTGCTGCAAGGATCCCAGCAGCAGACTTGTCTGCTTTGATCGACTTCTTCCAGAATGTTTTGGTGGCATCATCTTGTGGTGGGATGCGTCCGGCATTGACTGCTTCAGTGATGATCACATCGATCTTCTCATCCTCTACTTTTTCAACAGTAGCAGTGAGTTCATCAATCTGTTTGGTGAGGTCATCCACTTTTTCAACAGCAGCATCTTTCTCTGCCACTGCTGCGTCTTTTTCGGCAACAGCAACATCAAGTTGTGCTTGGATTGTTTCTGCATGAGCCGCAGCAACTGACTCCTCACGAAGTGTTGCGAGTGCTGCCTTTGCCACTTCCATCGCAGTGGATGGATCCTGTCCTTCTGGGATCAAACCCAGTTCTGTCAGATGTTCGATGATCATATGTTGTTCTGTTTGTTTGTTGTGAGATGCTGCAATCTTCTCCATTGCCTCAAATGCCGGTTCATTTACCAATGACCCAATCTCGCCATGTTTGGCAAGACCTGCAGGGATGCCATTGACCAAGAGAAAGTTTGGCGAGAAGTAGGAGTAATCTTTTCCTTCAATTGCTGCCTTGCCAGCACTGGTCCACTCGACATCCAGCACCAGCCCGGTGCCGTGTTCATAGCGGAACTCTTTTGGCAAGAATGATGCAGCACCGGCTGCGTGATCAAACCCAGCAAAGGGTCTGACATTGCGAGCAAGTCTTGATGCGAGATCTTCAGCAAATGATGCAAGCACACGCTGGTCAACTGTGACCGTGCGCTTCTGCGGCTTTCCATTCACCGTTGCATGGATCTCATGCACACCTTCTGGCAGATAGACGATTGATTCTGTCAAAGAATCAATGCCATTTCCAAATGCTGCTGTGATGTGTTCTGCGCTCAACTTGTGTGGAATTTACCATCACTTTGATATTCTCGTTAGTCTTATTTTTCAGATTCTGCAATGAGTGTGTCCAGCACACCCGCAGCATAAGCATCCAAGTATGTTTTCTCTGGTGGCAATGCACCTTTCCATGCTTTCTGCGTGACTGATTTCTTCAGGACAAAGATGGGTTTTATCTTGCCATCTTTATCTTCTTGGACCAGCAGATTCTTGACTCTGAACAATGGTTTGATTGTCTTGCTGTAGGTCTTGGCAGATAGACCGTGCGCTTCTGGCACAATGGGGATGGTCAAGAACTTCGCACGTTTTGCACTGATCGTGCCGCCGGTGATCTTGTGGCTGAATCCATCGGTGTTGATGTTTGAAAGTGTGGCACCAGTGGATGATGTGCTTGCCACTGACCAATTGCTTTCTACTTTTCGCCACCACTGAGTTTTTTTTCTCCCGGCTCCTTGTGTTGGACCGGTGCCACTCCACAATGCACTGCCCCCAACACCATAATATTTCTTCACCACAACGAGTGCATCATCTGCACCGGCATTGATTGCTCTGCGTCTGACCTCAGTGCTTTGCAATGCCAACATGGATGATGTGACCTCATCCAGACCAGTGACTGTGATTGTGGTTTTGATGCTCATTGATTCTCTAGTTCTTTCATTTTTGCAATTGCCCAAGATCTGCCAGCATCACCTCCCCATCCATGCCATGCTTGCCAACCTTTGCCCTTCTCACTCCATGTGGATCCCTTCTTGTCCACTTCGTGACGTGCAAAGAATGACACCATTCTGGCAACTGTGTCAGGTGTGAGTTGTGTCCTGTTGGAAAGATCTCTTGCTCTGGCAATGCCAACATCAGTCATGCCTCTCTCTGATGGTGGTTTTGTTTTGCGAACATCCAAAGCATCCTGTGCTGCCTTCGCCATCGCTGCTGTCGGTGTTAGGTCAACATCTGCCTTGGCTGCTTGCACCGTGTTTGGCAGTGCCTTCTCCAGTGGTTTGACAAATGCATTGACCATCTCATCATTGAGTGATTCTTCCAATGATGTGATGTCGAGACGCTCCCACAGATCAGGGATCCTCAAGACCACCTCATCAACCTCACGCATGAATGCACCGATGGTCATTCTTTGTGATTTGTCCACAAGGTCAGCGATGACCTCATCGATGGGTGACAGCCATTTTGCTGACACCTCTGCCAATTGTTCTTCTGTCATCATTTGCTGCTCCATTCTTTGCCAGCATCACCACCCCAACCTTGGTATGTCTGCCACTGCTTTGATCCTACTTCACCAGACTCAGCAGTGCTGAAGAATGCCTTCATTTTGTTCCGGGCTGCCTGTGTCAACTCGACACCAGCCGCGATGTCACGCGCACGTTGCAGACCAGCAGCAGTCATGCCACGTTGACCGATTGGTGCAATACGTCTGGCATCCAGTGCTGCCTGTGCTGCCTGTGCCATCTCTGCTGTTGGCATCAGATCAAGTGCAATCAGATCCTCTGGTGCATCTTCTGGTGCATCTTCTTCTGGTGCTGGTGTGATTGGATCTGGCACAATGGGATCTGGCATCTCCATCTGTGGTGGTGCCTCACCGAGCAGTGTGTCTCCCTCTTGTGGCTCAGGGATCCCCATCTCTTCGTAAGCCCACTTCAGTGTGACCGGCAGACCAATCTCACTTATGATCTTTAGTCTCTCTGCAATTGCTTTCTGGTCCTTAGGCACTGGGATCTCGAGTGTGGCATAGGGCAGATCTTCACTTGCCACCTTGCCAAAGTTCATGGTCACGATGGCAGGGATCAACTGGTTGGTGTAGATCCCACTCACCCATGTTGCAACTGATTGCAGAATGTCGGATCTCACCGATGCATGGACATCACCCAATGCCCGGCTGCCACTGGCACCCACATCCGTGGTGAGTGTCTGTCCAAGCATCAAGATGTCACACGCTTTGTCAGCGATGTCCATCAAGTGAGACTGTGGCATTGTGGCAGCAGATCCGCTCACACCCTCCAGCACACTCAACTTGACGTTGGGACCAGTCACAGCAGCACCAGATGAACCAATGCCCTCCAACAGGTCCTGCGCTTTGCTCATCGCCTCTGCACTGCCGTCTGTCTCAATGTGCCGCCATGGGATGCCAAAGAGTTGAGCGTATTGCATCAGCCACCCCATGCCATAGATGGCACCGAGCCACTGCTTGGTCAATGCTCTGAGATTGCCACAGTGAATGGGATGAATGCCACCTTGTTGCCAGATCCCAATCAAGAATTTATCTGCTGGGAAATCTTCCAGCACACCTTGTGCCACACCATTTGGTGCCACCATCAATCTGTCTGTCTGGTTGGAGTCTTGTGGGTATGCCAGATATTTTGCTGGGACCGGACAGAAGCACCGAGGTGACACCACACCATTTTGTGTGTGCCATAGGATCTCAACCACACTGATCCCCTTGGCATATGCGTCAACCATTGCCTTGATCATGCCCATGCCATCCAGTTCAAGGTATGCTGGTCTGGGTGCATATGATTCAAGCGCACGTTCAACCACCTCATGGATCCGTAGTGCTTCTGGTGTTGGTTCCTCCTCACCTTCTCTGATTGCTGGTGAGATCATGATTGGCAAAGATGCCACTGCACCGCTGACCTCGTTCAAACACTTCCGCAGTCTGCTCCATGAGTCGAGCATGAGACGGAAGAGTCTGTCTTGATCCTCCAGTCTGCCAGTGCGAACATTGCGAAGGATTGAACGCACCTGTTCTGGTGTGACATTGGCAAGGTCAAAGTCCTGTGTGCGATAGGATGATGGCAGTGGAGTCACAACTCCTTTTTTCTCGTCTTTGGTCATGGGTTGACCAATAGCACAGACCGGTGCCTGTGTGAAGTAAAAGCGTGTGGTATCTTATATAAAAGGTATCAGATTGAGTTGAACCCTCTGACCGTCCTTGGTCTGAACTCTGACTGTGAGGTGTTGACCACTGTGGCAGCACCCATGGATCCGGTGATCCTCGATCCCATCACGATGCACCCGAGCAGTGCATCTGCTCTGTCTGGTGACTTCACACCATGCATTGCCATCTTCTCTTTTGACTCACACCTCAGTTTGCCTGTCTCATTCCACTCAGACTTTCTGGTGGTCATCTGCTCAAAGGTCTTGGTGTCCAACTGACCAAGGTTGACTCTGCCTCTCTCAATCTCTCTGGCACCTACATGCCAGACCTGTGCAATGAGGTTGGCATACTCACCCTTCTCTGTGCTGGTCTGACCACCATGGAACCTGTTGATGTGCCAACCCATCTCAGCAAACTGATCAATGAACCCGGTGCCGAGTCCATCTGCATCTCCCCAGATCTGACCGGCAGAGAGTTTCTCATCTTTGAACATCTGCACAAACTCTCTTGCTGCTTGCACTGTGTCCTTCTCCACCCATGCTCTGATGATCCGTGCCTTGTTGCCTCTGCGGATGCACAGCACATTCTCATCTCTGCCAGCAGCAAAGTCACAGAAGGCGATCACCTCGCCAGCTACATTCTCCGCCGGCTGACTGTCGAGGGCAGACCGCAGTGCCGGTGCCGATAGGACCAGACGATCCAGATCCTCAGTGAACTCTGCAAGGTGCTTGGACCTGTAGAGTGGGTGACCTTCACCATACTTGATCAAATCCAATTCTCTTTTCTCTGCACTGATGTGTGGGCATTCGGTGCTTGGCACTTTTCTGGTCCAATACATGGCAGCATTCTTGTGGAATGAATCATAGAACTGACCTCTAGGTGAGCCGGTGGATGACACCCACAACTCAAAGCGTCTGGTGCATCGATCAAATGCCTCAAAGATGGCATCTGGCACAGTCTTTGCCTCATCGATGATCAAGAAAACAGGATCCACATCACCACTGATCTTCGGATGGTGACCTTCTGCTCTGCCAGCATTGTCTGTGGAGAACCCGAAGGCAACACCACCAGACGGTGTGCGGATCTCTGTTGCCATGAACTCCCAGTGTGGGAACTTGCCACAGAAAACTTTGATTGCTGGCATCAACTGCTTCTCAATCTGCATCCAAGATCCAGATGTGAACACACACTGACCTTGGGGATACTCATGCAGGAACCACAGGATCAGTGGTGCCACCAGTCGTGCAGTCTTGCCAGATCCATTGGCAGCAACAACAGATGTGGGTTGCTCCATGGCAACAGACTCCATTGCCTCACACTGCCAGAAGTATGGGATCACACCCAACACCTTCACACAGAACTCTGTGGGTGTCATCTTCATACATCGATGACTTGCTTCTTGGCAGATGCTCTTGCCATTGCCACCAGTTGTGCCAGTTGTGCTTCTTGCTCTTGACCGAGGTTGACATTTCCCGCCGCAGTGTTGTTGTTGTTCACAATGATCTCTGGTTTGTCACCATAGCGTTTGGGATCCCACTTCGCGAGCAGTTTGAGTCTTGTTTCAACCTGTAATTTTCTATGACCCAGCGCATCTTGCTTTGTGATCTCCACACCATCTTTGCCAATCTTCTCAATGTATGCATCAACAGGTGTGTCAGCAATCCTCAGTGCTTCTGCTGCTATGACATCAAAACCAACTTCTCTGGCACACGCGATGGCATGTGAAAGTTGTTCATCTGCATTCATCCAATCACGCACAATGCCATCATGGATCCTCAACCCACGACAGATGACAGTGAGTGGTGTGCCATTACTCAACCCATCAAGAATTGCCTTGATGACACCATCATTGCGTTTTGTGGGTCTGCCCATCTTTGCTGGCACCTTGGTGACTGCTGATTTTCTGGCAGACTTCTTTGCTTTGGTTGTTGTTGGCATAGTGAAAATATCAGGGGTGCTTGTGGAATGGGGGACCACCTAACCTTGCATAAAGTCCCATCACATCTGGTGGGTATGTCTTGCCAGAAAGGACACCACCAAAAACCTCTGCAACAAATTCTTTTGGGTTTGTTTGTGCATACCTTGACACCTTTGATGTGATCTCTGTGTTTTTGTTACCAAATGACCATGTGCTGTTGGCATCATAACTGTTGGGGGATGCTTTCTGGTGTTCCAAATGCCCTACCTCATGGATGATTGGGTTGAATTGTGACCAGTAACCAATCTCCACTTGTTTCTCTAAAAGTTCCCTGTTGACAGGTCTAGTGGTCATAGCAATCCCATTGTGTGACCCATAGGCAATAGCTTTTGAGTTCTCAAATTTTTTACTGGTGATTGACTTGGGAACATCAAACCCAAATTTTTTGATTGCAACTATGGCATCCACTGTCAAGTCCCTCATTGCTTTACTTCTTGGAAGGTTGATGTCAACAACACCCAACTCTCTCAGGATGCCCTCATGGTTTGATTTTGCCTTTTCAACCTCAATGTCAAGACCTTTTCTAGTGGTTGCTGGTTGTGTGACTGGTGACACAGGCACTGGTGGCACATACTGCCCACCAATTGCTGCTCTCGCCTGTTTTAAGGCATCCAGTGTTGGTTTTCCATTTGATCCTATGGCACCGGGTCCAAGACGCGCCACAATCGCCTTCTGAGCCTTTGCACGAATCTCTGGAGTGACATCATCCAGTGTGGCATCCACACCATGGTTGAACTGTGACCCAAGACTCACACCATAGCGTGTGACATCTGGCACAGGGATGACTTCACCCTTCTGGACCAGACCGAGTCTCTCTGCCTCTGCTCTGCTCACCGGCTCTTGCACCATGTAACTGTTGAACCCATACGGACCCCACGGAACATCGAACCCACCAATGTCATTGCCATTCTGAAATGTCCAGAATGCAAAATCATCCCATCGTCTGACCTCACCCTCTGCTGCCGTGTGTCTTGGTCGCTGGATAATGGCACCGGATCTGCGGAAGAATCTTGCTGCTGGTTTTCTGTTGAGTGCTTCCGGATCTCGCATTCTTGCTTGCCATGCGGCGAAGGTTGCTGCTTGCTCCAGATTGGTGTTGTAGATCAGTTGGAGTCTGGCATTGCTGATGACATTCTTGATTGACTGGTCAGCATAGTCATCCTCTTTTGCCAATCCCTCTTGTATCAAAAACTCTGCCGCACGTTCTCTAAACTTTGCCAATCCCACTTCTTTGTAGGCAATGCCGCCGGGTGTCTGCTCAGTGGCACCATCTTGCCAATCCAGCAGCATGGATCTCATCTTGGTGAGAACCTTGGCACTGCTGATGGTGGCACTGAAAAATGACCTGTTGCGGATTGCTGGCTCAACAGTTTTCCACTCTCTTGATCTGAACCAAGAAGGTGTGATGCCTCTGTTGGTCAGTGCATTGATGATGTCGCTTAAACTAAGCATTTTTGTGCCTCCTTGCCAAGTGGTGTAAGAATGTATCGTGCCGGTGCTGTGGTTCTATCAGCCACCACAAAACCTTTCAGAGATAGGACATAGAGTGAGTTGGTCACATTGACTCTGGTGTCCTTCATATCTTGAGCAATTGCCCTTGCAGAGATCCCACTGACCCTTGCCAGCACTCTTGCTTCTTTCATGCCAACCTCAAGTCTGGCAATGTGATCAATGGATCTGTCCATGCAAGTGGTCTTATCTTATTTTTCCACCAATGTCAATTTTTATTTTTGCACCCTGTGTGCCAGTTCTCAACCATTCAACCCAAAATTATTTGAGTCTGGTCACACAGTGGTGCTGAGATGAGAGTGAATGAGTTTTGACATTTGTGCAATCATTTTCTGCACTTTTTTGTATGTTGCCACCACCGGATCTGTGCCAGCATCACACCACATTTTTTCTGTTAGATGGTCAAAAATTAGTTAAGATATCTAAAGGGCAGTGGAATTTTCACTGCCCTACCCACTGCCCTTAAAAAAGTCATTGGTATGTATAGCAATTTTGCCAAATCTAACTAAAAAGGGCAGAGGGCAGCACTTCTGTACCCTTATATAAAGAGACATCATGAAGAACACATGAAAAAACCATATAATATACATTATTTACCTCTCCACTAATAGAAGTACAAATCGCTGCCCTCTGCCCTAATTCCCCGCAAACCTATATGCACCAATGGCTTTTTGAGGGGCAGAGGGTAGGGCAGGCATATTTTGCTGCCCTAAGAAAAAACCCTTGGCACATATAGGATTCTCTCTTATATGTGCAAAAAAATGCACGAAACCGAATTCATTCAACACAACTTTTTTGGCTTGCTGTTTATCTGCACAAATCTCTGCAAATAGCATTTTTGCACTCATCTGCACAAATTTCCGCAGATAATCTCATCAAATCATTCTGACCATCACCTCAGAATTTGATTCACTAGATCTCAAATCAGTGTTAGAAATGATCTGCCGAGGTGACCAAAATAGGCGAAAAATAGTTTTGACAACTCATACACCTCAGTACATTCTTGCCATCTCAACCACAACCAACCATGAGAAAAATAGAAAATATAACTCTGCCACCGGCAGGAGATGGACACAATGCTGGGCTAGTATCAGCAGCACGTAGATGCCAGAATGCTGGTGCATCAGCAGAAGAAACACTGGAGCATTTGAGGTCAATTTATGACTCAACCAGACCGGACCACCACACTGCCACACAACGTGTGGTTGACCTTGTTTGGTCCACTGATGTGCCGAGTGATGATGATGACAAGGTGACCATGCCAGAAGCAGATGAGAAGCTGCTGCACCGGCTGCACTGCACACCACTCAGCACAATCATTGAGGCAACACCACACAAGTGTGGCATCAAGACGAGCAGCATCATCAAGAATCTATTTTTGCAAGATGAGATCATCGGGATCCAAGAGGTGAGCAAACAGTCTGGCACCTTGGTGGTGGTCGAGGATCTCGTCAACCTCTACCCACACCCAGCACTTGATGCATTCAAGTTTCTCAACCCATCCACATTCAAATCAATAGAAGGTGCATGGATCCGCGATCAGAAGAATGGTGGACAGAAACTCAGCACCCGGTGCAATGCCAATGTTGCCAGCAGACCATACATGCTGCTGGAGATGGACAGCAAAGATGAGAAGGTAGTGCAGCAGTTCAGCACCTTCGCCATGGGGCTGTCAAAGTTCGTGCCACTCAAGATGGTGGTGGACACTGGTGGCAAGAGTCTGCACTTCTGGTTTGACGCACGACAAGCATCAATGGCAGAGGTGGATGCCATCTTTACCATTGCCTGTCTCTATGGTGCAGACAAACAGATGGCAGTGCGCTCACAGGTGGCAAGAATGCCCAACGTAAGTGCAGCGGATGATGGCAGATCTGCCCAGCGTGTGGTCTATTTTGACCCGAAGGGTGACAACTACCCAACAACCATTGCCAAGGGCAAGTGGGATGTGGCAGGGTTTGAGGCATCAATCACCACACACAAAGATGTGCTGTATTATTATCATGGTGGCAAGTATTACACGGAGTCGATCTCTGGCAAGTGGATCTCACTGAGTGGCAGATCCATGGCTCGTCAACTCATCGATGTTGGCATGAGAGGCATCAAGATGCAGGGTGAGGGTCAATCACCGGTGGACACCTTCATTGCCGGTGTGGAGATGCACCACCCCATCGATGCGATCATGCAGGGTGCCAGTGGACGGTGTGCCGGTGTGCATTCAGAGAATGGCTATGACTACCTTGTGATGAGATCCCCAACAGTGATCAAACCGAGGAAGGGTGACTGGGGAACCATCAAAAAACTACTCACACACATGTTTGACCACTCACCACAACAACTCGATGTGTTCTACGGTTGGACCAGTTCAAGTGCCAAGGCATTTCGCAATGATGGCAAGCGTCAATCAAAGTTTTCACCCTGCCAATTCTTACACATCATCGGTGAGGTGAACAGTGGCAAGACTCTGCTGCTCGATAACATCTTGCCACACCTTCTTGGCGGACGTAGCACCAACGCAGACAGTATGTTCAGTGAGTATGGTGCTGCATTCAACTCTGACCTGTTCCAGTGCGAGTTGCTGTTCTTGGATGACACCAGTGTGTTGCTGCCAGACTTCAAGTCCAGATCCAAACTGGGCGAACAGATCAAGAGTCTGACCGTTGGCACCGGTGGTGACTACCATCAGAAGTTTGCCGACAAGATCCCAGTGAAGCCATGGTGGCGTTTTGTGCGACTGATGAACATGGAGAACTCATCGATCAGCACCTTGCCACAGATGAACGAGGGCATCAAGGACAAGATCATTTTACTCAAAGCACAGAGCATGGTTGGTGGTCTCATCGACAACACCACAGCCGGGTGGTATGAACCAACCCAGCAAAAGATCCTCAGTGAGTTGCCAGCATTCTTGCACTTCTTGCTGGAGGAGTTTATCATCCCCGCACACATTGTGGATCCAGCAAAGCGTTTCCCCACTTTGTCCTACCACAACCCATCAGTCTTGGACCTGATCAATGAGGGCAGCCCAGAGCATTCACTCATTGAGCGCATCGATGGTGCTGCACATGGCAGACTGTTCTGCCAACTCTTCGAGGAGGACGAGAAGCCCGAAGCATGGACCGGCACAGTGGGTGCCTTGTTCGAGATCCTGAGTGATGTTGGCACACGCAATTCACAAATGCAGTTCAGCAGATTCTGCCCATCACCAAAGGTGTTGATCTCACAACTCCAGCATCTAACAAAAACACATTCTGACCGTGTGATCTACTCTGGTGATGAGTCATCACAGATCACACCGAAGAAGAAAAATGGAGCGTTCTATTGGGTGATTATGCCCAAAAAAGGTGAAGAAGTGACAATTGATGACTGCATGGACCCATTCTAGAATATAGGCTGCAGAACTATTTTCAACAAATGTGAAAAAATATGCAAATAAATCTGGACAGCATACAGAATAGTATGCATATTTCTCCCGCCGCGAGGCACTGAACCAAAACTGAACCAACACACAATATGAAAATTAAAAATTACGCTGCTGCAGTTTCAAAAATCGAAAAATGCAAAAGCCTCAATGCTTGCGATAAGCTAGAAGAGGCATTCGAGTATCAATATGATGAGGACGTTTTTACTACATCGGAGTATCTTACTCTAGATGGACTGCTGAACGAAAAAAGAAACGAAATCGAGGAATTGAACTAAAACTGAACCAACCAAACAACACTAACTAAACACATTATGCACAACACATTCACACCGACACAAAAAGTTTTAAGCGCACTTGCAATCAGCGAAAAAGAAGCGTTTTCAAATCCAAAGAAAGTAATTTTTGCAGCAAGTAAAAAGCTACAATCCATGGGCTACGTTCGCAAAATGAATCACATGGCATGGGAGCGCGGAATGAGATGGTTTGCACCTAATGCATCCACGCCGATGGAAAATGCAGACACTGCAACAATCCTTGCTTACGCACTCAACAAATAAAAAAATTCGTATTTATGATGGACATAGCGGATCAGCAGATAACTAGCATAAAAGAAAAATACGCAGCAACCATTGCACAAATGATAAACGAATCTTTTACTAGATTTGAAAAAGCCGAAAAGGATGAAATCAAAATTTGTGAAGATTGCGCTGATACTTATGAGGATTGCGATTGCAGCGAAGATGACGGAACACCAATTAGACACAGCTAAAAAAACAGGGGCGCGACTGTAACGCGCTAATTTTAACACATCAACCATACCAAACTTATGAAAATACTATCACCATACAGAAACTACATCGCAATCATCGATAATGACGAAGCACACCCAATTGATCTCCGCGCCAGAGATGCTGCTGATGCTAAGAAAAAAGCCAGACGCTACATGAGCGATGTCGTTGGTCACTCTGTCAAATATGAGGGTCCTTATAAACTGAACATCAGACTTGCAACACCAGAAGCACCAGACGCACCAGACGCAGAAGATTGATCTACTCACATACCAGCAATCACCTCACCCATTGAATTGGGTGGGGTTTTCTGGGTGTAACATCTAACCATTTACAAACAATACCAATTACTATGAACATAATAATCAGCATACCAGCACTAGACAGACTCTGCTCAATACTTGAGAAGGGCATTGACATCAATCAACTAAGCACCACATCGGCACCAGTGGACACACCACCAGCACCAGCACCGAAGGTGAAGAAGGAGAAGGTCACATTACCGGCTCCAGTGGATCCACCAGCACCGATCACACCGATCATCACACCAGAGATCACTCTGGAGGATGAGGAAGAGGAGACACCCACAGTGGTGGTCAAAGCACCAACGGTGGAGTCCATCACTGCACTCGCCAAATCGTTCATCGCCTTCAACTCACCGGCTGCACTGCGTGACCTACTCGACGATGCTGGCATTGCCGGTCAGAAGATCAGCACCTGTGACAAATCATTCTATCCTGCCATTGAGATGGCACTGACCACTGCACTCGAGATGGTCAAATAAAACAATCTGCTGTGGTAACCGGTGGCAAACCTCACTCACGAATGTAGGTCAACAAGTCCGGCAAGTCTTACCACAGCACCCAATCACTAAACATACCAAACACATGACACAAAAAACAAAGAAACTACTAGGCATCCAACGCCACCCGATCAACAACAACCACCGTCTGCGTCGATATGAGACTAAAGTGCCTGTCATTGGCATTGTCGCACTATATGCATTTGGAGTCCTCACCGGCATTCTTCTCAACATGATCATCAACCTATGACACCAGAAAATACACATTATGCATGGGGAGCAAGTGCTGCAAAACAGTGGAGAGGATGTGCCGGGTCAGTAGCATACATCGCACAGTGCAAGGCAGCAGGGATGATCCCTGCCAAGGTTGACACAGCATACTCACTGGAAGGCACTGAGGCACACGATTGGGCAGACCGATGCCTCAAGGGTGACATAGTCCGGTCCGAGATCCCTGAGTCATTTCTGGAGCATCTTGGTGGCTACATTGATTATGCGGATGAACTGGCAGAACAGATGCACGGTGGTGCCACAGTATTCACTGAGCAGAAGGTGCCTCTCTACTACAACAAGTCTGTGCATGGCACCATTGACTTTGCTGTGGTGGGTGAGAAGGGAATCAATATCTTGGATCTGAAGTATGGTGTCGGTGAGAAGGTCAGTGCAGAGGGCAATGATCAACTCGCCATCTATGCCATCTCTCTGGTGGAGTTGCTCCAATCACAAGGTCACAAGTTCACAAAGACCACACCGGTGACCATGGCGATCTACCAGCCGCGCCACCACTCGTTTGATGGCACTGCGGAAGTGTGGACCACCACACTTGGTGAATTGATGATGCAGATCGGTGAGCGGATCTTTGAGTCATACCAAGTGAGCAAAGCAGCAGATGCCACTCAACTCACACCATCTTATGATGCTTGCCGGTTCTGTGATGCTCGCAGGGTCTGTGCCACCAGAGTGGGTGCCATGTTCGATGGTCTGCCAGACGAGATCAACCCGCTCAAAGGTGAGATTGACAAAGAGCAGATTGCCAAGGTTGAGATCACCGATGCAGTCCGTGTGAGGATTGCAATGAAGTCAAAGGAGATCAGCAAGTTCTTTGATGAACTCAATGAGAACACACTGGAGTTGATCGAAGCAGGGCAGAGCATCTGTGGTCTCAAGACCATCGACGGTGGCAAAGGCAACAGACGGTGGAGCAGTGAGTCAGAGGTTGACAAGTTGCTGCGTAAGATCCCAGCAGCAGAAAAGTATGCACCCAAAAAACTGCTATCACCGGCACAGATTGAGAAGGTGCTGAAGAAGAATGGCACACCACTGGAGAAGCAACACAAGAGATTTTTGAGCCGGTGGGACCAACTGGTCACACAACCAGAAGGATCTCCAAAACTGGTGCTGGAGTCAGATCCAAGACCAGCAAGAGTCACTGCTGCTGGCAACTTTGAGGATGAGATTGCAGAGGAGGATTGTTTATGAACACACCGACACCAACATGAGCGCGAAAAAAACCACGAAGAAGAAATCCTCTCATGCCGCGCATTGCTCGCGTTTCTTCATAGCTCAACCCGGCTACATGCTGAAAAATCTAGCCCCGCTGCAAAAGTGGCATGAATGGGAAGTGGGCGACCATCGAGGGCAAGATCGAATCTGCCTGACCTCATGCAAACGCAAAGCAGAACTGATCCGTGACGCACTAGAATCCTTCCACGCGAATAGCAAAGATCGCTCACCGAAAGGTTGAGCGCATCGAAATGTTCTGCTGTAAAAAATAATTGAAAATAAATCTGGACAGCATACAAAAGTGTATGGTATGCTGTCCCCGCCGGACGGCACTGAACCAAAACAAACATACAGAACCATGAAAAAAATAAAAGTTACAATCAAACAAGTCACACCTGTCACCACTGAACAAATCGACTTTGGCATCCTTGACAACAAGGGCAGATCAATTGGTCTGCATATTGCCATCTCAACAGCAGAATTCACAGTGGCACCAGAAGATGCAAAAAGTTATTATTGGAAAACAGAAGAACAAATTGGTGTGTGGTTCAAAGTGACAATGACCTGCACCAGAGATGGCAACTGGTTTGGTGCGAGTCAATACCCAGAATACCACCGCACAGTTGGTGAATTACAAAATGCAATTGACAAGCGCAAAAAATCAACTTTTGCACGATACACAAAACAATTTGCCAAAGTGTAAGCACACACACACACCAGCATCACCTCACCCATTGAATTGGGTGGGGTTTTCTGGGCGAAAGATGGCACCCTGTCATCTGGTCAAATTAACCAAAATTAAACATACCAAACATATGCAAGTCAAAATCAAAAATGTCAGATTGTCCTTTAGCAATCTCCGCAAGCCATACACCCCAAAAACTGGCGATCCCAAATTCACCTTCACTGGCATCTGCAGCGCAGACAGCACTGTGGAGGCAACTATCGATGAGAAGAAAGTCACAGTGCCAAGCACAGACTTTGAGAAGGTCATTCTTGCTGCCATCTGCAAAGACAAATGGGGAAAAACACCAGCAAAGTTGGAGATGTATGCTTACAGCAAAGCAGACCAGCAAGTTGGCAGTCGTGGTCCTAAGGTCAACGAGGATGGTGATTACTACGAGGGATATGATGCCAGCACCATGTTCTTCTCTGCTGGCACCAAGGTGGCAGATGCACCTAATGGGATCCTCATTGTGGATCAGAAGCGTCAACCACTGCCAGCGTCCTCTGGGATGCCAAACAATGGTGATTACGTCAACGCGATCCTGAACATCTTTGCCTATGAATACGAGGGCAAGAAGGGCATCAGCGCATCGATTGAGGCAATCCAATATCTCCGCAAAGGTGAGTCCTTTGGCACTGCCAAGGTCACAGTGGATGCCTTTGAGGATGAGGATATGGAAGAAGAGGAAACCGAAGTTGAAAACTTCTAATCATTGAAATTATGTCCACAGAATCGAAAATCAAAGAATACGTCAAAGCAATCCATCACCTTGTTCAAAACGACAACGATGGCAACAGGATCCTGAATGAACAATTGGGGATTTACAACCTCGCCCAGCAGGGCAAAGTTGAGGCACTCCAGTCCGAGGTCGAGGCACTACAGTCCGAGATCCTCCTGTCTAAATCATAACACACCACCGGCTCCATGCTCACCACACCAGACACCTATCATCTAGACTATGAGACATTCTCACCAGAAAGTCTCAAGGATGTAGGTGCATTCAAATATGCAGCACATTTTGATGCTGAGATCCTCGTCATGGCGATTGCCAAAAATGATGAGGCATCACTGGTGTGGTCAGTCATGGACAACAACACCGATGCACTGGCACTGCTCAGACAGGCAGTGCAGAGTGGTGCAGAGATCTGGTCACACAATGCACAATTTGAGTTTGCCATCAGCAAACACTTGTTTGCCAAGACCTTTGGCATTGATCCACCGGCACTGACTCAGTGGAGATGCACAGCAGCACTGTGCCGTCTGGCAGCAATCCCATCATCACTTGCTGGTGCTGGTGAGTTTCTTCAGATCCCCATGCCCAAAGACAAAGATGGCACCAAATTGATCCAGCAGTTCTGTGTCCCACGCAAACCCACTAAGAGTGATTCTCGCACACGGATCTATCCAGCAGACGCACCACTCGACTTCCAGATCTTTGTTGAATACTGCCGCCGCGATGTCGAGGCAGAGAGATTGGTGCATCATGCACTGGTCAGTCTGACAAAGCAGTCACACCCTACTGCTGCACACTTTCACGCAGATCTCAGAATGAATGACCGAGGCATCCCACTCAAGATCAATGCACTGCATCATGCAGAGAGTCTGATTGGTGAATACACCAGCAGACTGATCCCAATTTTCCAATCACAGACGGCACACCCCACCGAGATGATCACACTCCCGGTGACCAAGATGAGAAAAGCACCAAAGCAAGTCAGCATCACCGAGGGATTCAACCCATCACAAAATGAGATGATGCAGTGCTGGCTAAAGGGCAAAGGATTCACTGGTCAGGATCTGCAAGCAGACACAGTGAGCGCATGGTTGACCTCGCCACTGGTGGACCTACTCACACCAAAGGCAGTGGCAGCACTGACCACCTACTCACTGATCGGGTCAGCAGCAGTTAAGAAGATCCCCGCCATGCTCCAGATGGCTGAGACAGACGGCAGGGTCCGAGGTGCGCTGTTGATCTACGGTGCCGAGAGAACACACCGGTGGACCGGCAAAGGCATACAGCCGCAGAACTACGCCAGACCCACGATAGCATTCTCAGATCTGGCATATGCTTGTGTGTGTGCCGGTGCCAACATTGATGTGTTGGAGTCACTCTTTGGTGACCTCTTTCAAGTGATGATCTCTGTGATCCGTAACTTTATCCAACCCACCACCGGCATGATCCTCCAAGCAGACTATGCTGCGATTGAAGCAAGAGTAGCACCATGGTTGGTGGGGGAAGAAAAGACCTTGCAGAAGTTCAGAAACAATGAATTGATATATGAGATCATGGCATCTCTGATCTTTGGCAAACCTGTCAACAAGATCACCAAAGATGAACGGTTCATTGGCAAACAGGCAGTGCTTGGTTGCTCATACAACATGGGCAGACCTAAGTTCAGAGCAACCTGTGAGTCTTATGGGTTCACACCAACACCACAGATGATTGCTGAGTATAAACCCCGCCATGCAGACTTCATCGATGGCAAGGATCTCAAGGAGATGGGATGGACCACACAGGATCCACAGACCGAGGCAGAGTGGTCAAACTACTGTTTTGACGATCTTGCAGACCGTGCAGTGAGCAGTTGGAGAAAAGAGAACCCTGTGGTGGTGGCATCATGGAAGCAACTCGACGATGCTGCCAAGGCAGCAATCAAGTCACCCAACACAAAGCACAAGGTTGGCAAGCTGATCTTATCGTGCAGCACCATTGCCAACTACACTGCACTGTGCATCAAGTTGCCATCTGGTCATCATCTGATTTACCCCAAAGCAGAGGTGGTCACAAGCAGTGCCAAGTTCTGGACCTCACAGATCCGCTTCTGGGGGATCATCCCCAACAGTGGTGGCACATGGGGATGGTGCCACACTTACGGTGGCAAGTTGCTGGAGAATGCCACACAAGCGTGTGCCGGTGACATCATGCGAGAAGGTATGCTGGCAGCAGAGAGTGCTGGGTATCAACCATTCATGCTCGTCCATGATGAGATCCTCTGCACACAGCAAGAAGGACAGACTCACGAAGAACTCTGTCAACTACTCTGCACCATGCCAGCATGGGCAAATGGTCTGCCACTGGCAGCAGAAGGATCAACAATTCAACACTACAAAAAATGACACCAAACCAACGCAAAATTGAGGATATGATCCTTTCAGCAATCCAGCATCTTGAGGAGGCAGTTGAGTGCAATGATGAGTCTGACAAAGAGGCACTCATCGATGAACTCAACAATGCACTCAAACAGATCCAAGAAACCATCGAACACATCAACCAATGAACACACTGCCCAAGAATAAAAACATCTTCACTGGTGTGCGCTCAGTGAGTGCAGCATCTGCCCAGAAGTTGCACAATGCTGGGTTGCTCAATCACTCCGGCATAGTGGTGGCATGGTCATCACTCAACCCATTTTTGCGTGATGAGATGCTCAGTGAAACAGAAGCAAAGCAACTGATCTTGTTGGAATTATTCAGAACAGATGCAGCACCCAGAGTGGACACCATCAACAGGTTGCTGAACTACATGACCGGCATTGACAAGAGAGAACTGAAGCACAAGATCCTTTACCACACTAGCATTGAGTTATGACCGAGGCAGCACTAGAAAAGAAGATTGTGCAGTTTGCCAAATCACTTGGCATCTACACCAGAAAATTCACATCACCCGGACACCGAGCAGTGCCAGACAGGATCTTTGTCTCTGGTGGCATTGTGCTATTCTTGGAGATCAAGACAGCAGGGAAAAAACCCACACAGGCACAACTGCATGAGATGGCACTCATCACCTCTGTTGGTGGTCTGGTGGGATGGGTGGACAACTTCACCGATGCCACAGCATTTCTCTTCTCCCTACGCTACAAACTCACCGCAGATCTTAAAAGGAGATGCAAAAACCAACAACCAGAAGAAACACAATGAAACACAGAACCACCGACAGATCCGCTGGCATACTCGCAGCGATTGACTACCTCCAGCACAGCACCAATCACTCACCTGTGAAAATGCTGCTGGCACACTTGGTCAGAATGCCAAAAGAGGTGATGGTCAAAATGTGCCGCACACCCTTTGGCACCTTGCCACCTCTCGACATCTCAAGACTGTGATCTTTACACCCAAACCATACCAGCAGACCGGCATTGACCATCTGGGTGATCACCCGATTGGTGCATTGTTTGCTGGCATGGGTCTGGGCAAAACTGCCATGGTGCTGGCAAGACTCTCACAGGATATCGCAGATGGATCTTGCAAGGGTGCCTTGGTGATCGCGCCACTGCGTGTGTCACTGTTCACATGGTTGGATGAGGTTGCCAAGTGGCATAACTTCTCATGGATGAGAACAGTGTCACTCAGGACACCAGAGGGCATGGCAGCATGGTCCAGAGGTGATGCTTGCATCTACACGCTCAACTATGAGAGTCTATACATCCCCAGAACTGCCAGAGATGGCACTACAGTTGATCATGGCATCATCAGAAAGATCCTGCACGGCAAACATCCAGATGATCTGCCGGTGGACACCATAGTCTGGGATGAACTCAGCAAAGCAAAAGATCCAAAGTCAAAGAGGATCCAGTTTTTCCGCAAATACAGAAGCAAGTTCAAACGTCACTGGGGATTGACCGGCACACCCATCCCCAACAGTCACCAAGATCTCTTTGCCCAGATCAGACTGCTGGATGATGGTGCAATGTTTGGCAAGCACATGGGAAATTTTAAGCAACAATACCTTGAGCCGATTGATTTCCATGAACGTCAGTGGAGGGTCAGACCAGAGTGTGATGGCATGATTGAGGAGAAGCTGCTGTCGTATGTGCTGACCCTGAGATCCGAGGATCACCTCGACATCCCCCCGGTGACTGTGGAGGACATCTCTGTGTCATTGCCACCAGCAGTGAGGGTGAAGTATAAGAAGCTGGAGAAAGAACTGATTGTGACCTTGGCAGATGCACAGGTCACTGCTGTCAACAAAGGTGTGCTGGTTGGCAAGCTCCAGCAGATGCTCAGTGGTGCCGTCTATGCTGACTCACTCGCCAACATCTACAACATTGGTGCCGGTGAGGTCAAGACAGTGACACAGGTGCATGATGCCAAGATCAAAGCACTGCACAAACTGGTGGACCGTGAGAATGCACCCATGTTGGTGGTGATCCGATACATCCATGAACGTGAGCGGATCCTTGCAGCATTTCCTCAGGCGAAAGCATTTCATTCTGATCTGCTGGGTGATTGGAACAGTGGCAAGATCCCCATGCTAGTGGCACACCCACTGTCCATCAGTCATGGGTTGAATATGCAGAGTGGTGGCAGCAGAATAGTCTGGGTCACCCTGCCATTCTCCACCGAAGAATACAATCAGACCAATGCCAGACTAGCCAGAACTGGACAGAAGCACCCTACGCAGATCTTCCGGCTGCTGGTGGACGGCACACTGGATGATGTGGTGGTGTCAGTGCTGGAGTCACGCAACAGCACACAGGACAATTTTCTTGGTGTTCTCAGCCGCAATCTCAAGATCCTCAACTCAATCACCTAGACTGTGAATGTGACCCAATCCCTGACCTGTGAGATGTGCCGTCTCTGTTTGACCACACCACCACCATCTCTGGCATTGGCAAGACTTGAGTTTCCTTCCACAGAATAAAAATACCCATTTTTGTCTGGTTTGCTGATGGCAATGCCACAGTGTGAGACTGTCTTGAGTGAGAAGATCCCCACCGGTTCACCAGTGTGTGACCGTCTGGTCTTGGTGCTGCTGTCCTGTTTGAGGGACCACTCATCAAATCCATAAGCAAGTGGTGTGATGGGTCTGTTGAATGTGACCTTGGTGCCATGCTCCTTCTCCCACAGCACAATTGCCTGTTGCACACACCAGCAGATGTATGCGGCACACCAATACCAACCAGTGCCACCCAACGATGTGCTGTCTTGGTATTGCTGCACCCTTTTGCCAGTGTTCGATGATCCAATCTCCTTCACTCCAATCTCAGCAATTGCCACTGCTGAGAGATGTTCTGAGAGTGTTTTCATTTGTTGTTGAGGATCTCAATGGCAGTGTTGGCATCAACACCATATGTGCGTGTGCCATCTGGTGAGACAGAGAGTGTGCATGATGACCAGCACAGCACACTGAGCGCACAGATGAGGAAGTAGAGAAGTGAGTATGTTTTTTTCATGACGTTCTGTGGTTAAATTCCCGTGCCAGTGATGCCAGCATCCTTGGACACATACCCAAAGACTGCTACCAAGACTGGCAGAGCGTAGAGTTTCCAGTCAGCTAAGTCCCCACCACTTTGGATGTAGATGGTGATTGCAGTGAGTGCCGCGCCAATCGCGCCCAGTAATGTTGTTTTCCAGTTCTTCATATTTTTAATCTGTGAAATTTGCCTTAAATATGTTCCATACTACGACAAGTGCGAAAAGCGTTGCTGTGGCTTTTATGATTGTCATGTAGTCATCAGTATTCATTTCTTTTTCCGTAAAAGATTGCAGAGGGTGACAATGGAAACGCAAATCAGAAGTATTGTCGAAGATGTTTTCAAAGCCCAGTCTAGTTGTTCTTGGAACTGAGTAATGACACCCAAGGAGGATGCGGCAATGCCGATAAGACCGTTCACTATGTTATATGTTGCGCTGTGTTCGTGCATTATTCTATGATTTCCAATACTGGTTCTGGTGCTGGTGCGGTGTAAACAAATTTACCATCCGCAAATTTATAGCCAGTTGGCATTGTTACGATCACGCGACTGATAATGTCGGTCTTTTCAAGCTGAGAATTAACC
>Ga0208554_1000026_pt1 | contig 33099 bp, 51 predicted proteins | sample Colrivmet1371B02_FD_187628 | JGI IMG/M metagenome (GOLD analysis project Ga0208554, IMG submission 187628) | Estuarine microbial communities from the Columbia River estuary - metaG 1371B-02 (SPAdes) (version 2) | ecosystem: Environmental > Aquatic > Marine > Intertidal zone > Estuary | place...
TACACGTGCTAATCAAATAGCTTTAAACGTAGCGAATGAGGGTACTGGCTTAGGTGTGGTATATCCATTTATTGATAATGCTCAAAACGGTGGTAGTGATACAGTGTTTAATGTAGAAAGTTTTTTACCTTGCTTTCACAATAGGGAATATATTGATAAAATTATAACAAACACTGGTAGAACTTGGACATCGTCAATTTTAGATGACACTGAATTTTTAAACCATATAACTTACCCTAATTTAATAAATTTACAATTAACTCAAACACAATTAAATTTAAAACAATTTTATGTAGGCTTAACAGCAAACACTGCTATTCCATTTGCCGTATCTCAAGATGTTGTTTATACTAATGATAGTACAAATGGTTTCTTTGATTTAGGCGGTCAGTTAGCACCCTCAAATAATTTTGTTACACTTAATGCAAACGGTTATTACAATGTAGCAGCAGTTAATTATGTAAAGATTACACCTACTCATAGCAATCCAGTGGTGGCATTTTGGGGAGGAAATACTACACTTAGTACTACTATTCGTAAATCGGGTAATAGTGGAGCAAGTTTTTTTAATTTAGTGCCATCTGTACTTACTTTTATTACAGCTGCGAGTGGCGGTCCCATTGGTACATCTATTTACGGTAATAATGGAGCGGCAACAGGTAGTCAATTTTTTGCAGCTGGTGACATATTATTAGTAACTATTAACGTGTTTGTTAATAGTTTAGTTTTTTATAATGCAGCTGGTGCTCCAATTACACCTACTGGAACTTTAACCTGGAATCTTGAGTTAGTTGGTGGGGCTGCTAAAACATCGTTCTACGCTTTATGTACTCAAAAAACTATTTTAGCAGGTGACACAATGACTTGCAATAGTGCTTTGCCTACTAAGATAAAACAAAAGGATTATCTTAAGTCGATTATACAAGCATTAAATTTATTTATTGATGTTGACCCTAACAACCCTAATAACTTAATTATTGAATCGTTTAACGAATTTTACAACGGTGACATAATTGATTATGAAAACAAAACAGACTTATCTAAAGACCAAAGTATTAACCCAAATATATTAGAGGGTAAAAAATATATTTACACTTATAAAGCCGATACCGATAAATGGAACGAGCAATATAAGAATGAATTTAACGAAGTGTTTGGCACACACGAAGAGGATGTTGAAAATGATTTTATTAAGTCAGATAAAAAGAATGAGATAATTTTTAGCCCAACTCCAAATGTTGCTAATTACGGTTTAGGTATTGTTATGCCACGTATTTACAAAGAAGAGAATTTAATAAAAAAACAATTTGCTAGTAATATTCGTTGGTTAATTTGCGGTGGAATAAAACAAACGGTTACACCTTATACATGGCAGCAAACAGGGCAAGCTAATTTAACAACTAATAATTATTTATATGCTGGACATACAGACGACCCATTAGATCCAAATGTTGACTTAAACTTTGGCTTACCTAAAAAAGTTTATTATGACTATCCAAACGCATACTTTACAACTAACAACCTTTATAATAGATACCATGCTAAATACTTAAACAATCTAATCAATAGAGATGCTAAATTTGTAACTAAATATTTATGGTTAAGCCCGAAAGATATTTATAATTTTAATTTTAGGAATAGACTATTTATTGACGGTGCTTATTATATCGTTAATAAAATAGAAAATTATAATCCATTAGAGTTAACAAGTACAAAGGTTGAGTTAATTAAGTTGTTAGAAACGCAAATATTTACACCGACAAAATTTTTAATCAGTTCAAGTACAGACGTTGCTGGTGGTGTAGAGGTTTATAATTCTACATTAAACACTTCTTTTAGCGTTGGAATTGGAAACCAAAATAGAGGTACTAATTGTGTGGCTATTGGTGATAATATTATGATACCGGCAAGCTGCACTAACGTAACGGTTATTGGTAGCAATGTTAGCGTGCCTGAAAACACTAGCGGATTTAGTTACATAAATGGAACGGTAACAAATACTATCTATAACGAAAAAGCATTAATACAAAATAAGTCAGCAGATTATAATGTTAAGGCTTACGATGACGTTGTATTTATGACTACTGGCGCAACTAACAAAACAGTTACACTAGCTTACGCACAAATTGGATTTTTAGAAAGTACCGTAATTTTAAATATAAATACAGTCGACACTACTTTTGAATATGGCAAACAAATAACTATTAAGAAAGTTGATAGCGGTGCTGGCGATGTTATAATAGACGGTAACGGTGCTTTAATAGACGGTGCTGCTACTTATACAATATACACACAATACGATTCTGTTACTTTACAATGGGATGGTACTAATTGGAATATAATATAAAAATATGTCAAATCTTAAACACCCAAATAAAGATATTCAGTTTATCAATTCTATTGATGACTTCCCTGCTGCTATTACTAGCGTAATAACACTTGAATCAAATGTTACTTACTTTATTTGTAGCACTATTGATTTAGTTGGAAGTAGATTAGTAGGTTCATCAAACACTACTATCATAGGTGGTTCGTCTGAAAATTGCCGTTTAAAAAGTACAGGGTTAAGTGCAGCAACTGCTTTAATTAGTAGCGCATGGTCTTTACCTATTCGTAATATAACTATTGAACATGGTACTGCTTTAAACTTAGATGCTACTGCAAATGCAACTCAAGCCTTAGATTTGTTTGGTGTTAATTTTACCGATTGTGCAACGGTTGGAACTATTAAGAATTACACAAACTTTATAATGAATGATAGTGCTTTTTTAAATTCTCAAGGCTTAACTTTTGATGGTTCATTTGGTACTATTGCTTTTGGTAACACTTTATTTGATAATCGTGCAACTGGTACTTCAATAATTTTACCAGCAACATTAACAGTAACTAGACGTTTTAGAATTATTTATAGTTCATTTGTTTGTTTAAGTGGAGAAACTGGAATTAATGTTTCTGCAAGTGCTACTATTCCTGAAGAAAAATATATCTTAGATACCGTTAATTTTAGTGGTGGTGGTACTTATTTAACTGGAGTTACCGATACAAGCAACAAGGCTTTATTTACAGCGTGTGTAGGTATTACAAATACTAATGTAAACGGTCAACTTTATATGCAAAATAATGCTACCGTTACAACGGTTGCAAGTGCTAATGTATTCTATAAAGTATTAGGAACAACAACCGCTAGTGCAGGTAATCAAAAATATTTACATTCAAATAATAGATTAACAAACGATGCAATTATACCTAGAAAGTTTTTAATACAATGCAACTTATCATTTAATAGTACAAATGCTAATGTTTGTGAATTTGGTTTTTATGATAGTGTTTTAGCTACAATTAGAACACCTAGCAGAACAAAATCAACTGCTAATAATTCTGGACGTGCTGAAAACGTTTCCTTTAATTGTGTGGTTACTCATAAACAATTTGATTACTTAGAGATACACGCAGCAAATACAACTGGAGCAAATAACATTACGGTTACTGATATGAATTTTGTAATTACGGAAATAAAATAATGATAGATAAAATAGAATACTTAGAATCTCAAATGAATAACCAACCTAGTCAAATAATACTTGACGGTATGGCTTGTATTCACATGTGTATTGAAATAGCAGCAACTGGTAACGAAGATTTAATAAACTTGATAAATGGCAGATAAAAACGAGATAGCATTTGATTTAGAAGTCAAAGGTGTAGAACAATCTATTGAATCTGTAAAGGATTTAAAGAACGCTATTAAGGCCGCTAAGGACGAGCAAGTTAAAATGGCGGCCGCATTTGGTGAGGGCTCAAAAGAATATTTAGATGCAAGTAAAAACGTAGCTTCTTTAAAAGATAGAGTTGACGATTTAAACGATAGCACCAAGTCTTTAAAAGGTAGCGGGGTTGAACAATTAACTCAGGGCTTTGCTCAAATGAAAGAGGGCATAATGAACCTCGATTTTGAAAAAGTAAAAGTTGGAATTGCTGCAATGAAGTCGGGAATGGGTGCCTTTGCTACTTCTGCAAAGACTGCATTACAAGGTGTTAAGGGTGCTTTAATTGCAACTGGTATTGGTGCATTAGTTGTACTGCTTGGAACTATTGTTGCTTATTGGGACGAGATTAAAGGTGCTATTAGTGGTGTTACCGAAGAGCAAGAAAGACTTAATGCTGCTACAGCTGAAAATTTAGCCATTGAACAAGATAAACTAAAATCATTAGAATCGTCTAATAATACTTTAAAGTTACAGGGCTTAAGCGAAAAAGAAATATTAGCACTTAAGATAAAACAATTAGATGCTGTTTACGAAGCACAAGAAGCCCAACTACTAAGCACTATTCAAACTCAACAAGCGCAAGAAGCAGCAGAAAAAAGAAATAAAGAAATTTTACAGGGTTTAATCAGTATGACAACTGCACCATTATCTTTAGTTTTGGGTGCTATTGATATGGCTGGCAAAGCATTAGGTAAAAACTTTGGACTTTCTGAAAAATTTAAAGGATCAATAACCGACCTTGCTTTAGGGGATGAAAAAGAAAACGAAGAAAAAAGAAAAAAAGAACTAGATGCTCAAATACAATTACTAAAAGATTTAAAAGAAAAAAGGGCTGGCTTTCAATTAGGGATAAATAAAATTGATGACGATGCTGCAAAAGCTGCAAGTGAAAAACAAACAAAAGCAAATGAAGAAGCTAAAGCAGCAAGATTAAAACATGCCGAAGATTTAAAAAGGATTAACGAACAAGAGGCTGACGATTGGTTTGCTAAAATAGTAGCTGAGCAAAAAGCTGAAGCCGATATGATTGCTGCTAGTAAAAAAGCACACGATGATTTAATTGCTTATAATAGACAAGCCGATTTAGAAAACCAAGCGATTGAAAACCAAGAAGCGTTAACGCATGCTGCTTTAAAAGTTGCGCAAAATCAAAATGATACAAATGCTTTAATAGCACAATTACAAGTTAAAAGAGATATAGCATTACAAGATGCTATGTTAACAAGTGAGGGTAAAAAATTAATAGAGCAACAATATAAAAACGATGTTGACGCTATTAATAAAGCCGCTGATGAAAAAAAGAAAGCGGATGAAACAGCAGCCGTTAACGGTAGTTTACAATTAGCAACTCAGTCACTTGCCGCAACCCAACAACTAACTGACTTATTCTTTGAGTATAAAAAGAAAGGTTTACAGAAAGGTAGTAAGGAAGAGATTAAAGCGGCTGAGCAACAATTTAAAGTTAACAAGGCTTTACAAATTGCAAATGCTGTTGTTAGTGGTATTCAAGGTGTTATGGCTGCATATAGTTCAGGTTCTGCTATCCCTATTATTGGGGCGGTTGCTGGTCCTGCATTTGCTATATTAGCTGGTATTTCTGCTGCTGCAAATATTGCTAAAATTGCATCCGCTAAATTTAATCCTGGCACAACGTCTGCACCGTCAACTGTTGGTGCAACAGGAGGCTCTGCTCCCGCAATACCTGCACCACCTATAATATCAACTCAACAAAACAATACAAATCAAAGTACATCGTTTGATGAAACTGGTAAAAGAATAGGTGGTGACAACGAAAAACAAATGCAACCAGTGATACAAGTAAAAGCAACCGTAGGAGTTGACGAAGTATCAAGTAAAACAAATAGAGTAGAAACATTAGAAAAACAATCAACATTTTAAAATTATGGAAAATAAATTACCAATTTACTATGCAACTATAAACGAAGATTTAAGCGGTTTAGAATTAAAAGAACAAGGGATACAGAATATAGCTTTAGTTGATAGCCCCGCCATGCTTACTGAGTTTTTAGCATTCAGCGAGCATAAACCTTACGAGTTTAAAATGGCTTTGCAAGAAGAACAACGTATAATAACAGCACCAGTTATTGTTGCTGATTTACCGATATATCGTAAAGTGGATGACAAAGAATTTTATGTAGTGTATAAAAAGGAAACCAATATGCAAATTTTACAAAAGTATATGCTTGACGGTAACCAACGCAAAGTAAAACTAACCCACGATACAAGTGACCTATCAAAAGGTGTATTTGTATTTGAAGTATTTATTAGTGATGCAAGTAGAGGTATTAAACAACCCGAAGGTTTTGATTTACCCGATGGCACTATCTTTTGTTCAATGAAAATTCATAACGATGACATTTGGAAACGTATTAAAAGCGGTGAAGTTAAAGGTGTGTCATTAGAGGGTTTCTTTGATTTAGAACAAGAGATTGAATTAAATCAAAACGAGATTGAAGCTATCATTAAAAATATTTTGTAAAAACTAAAAATAATACTATATTATATTAACGAAACTAAATTAAATTAAATATGTTATCAAAAGAAACTAAAGATGCTTTAAAATCAGCATTATTAAAATTAGGTATTGAATTGCCTGCAACTAAGGTAGAAAATGAGGTTGTTAAATTAGAAGACGTTGCGTTAATTGATGGCACTATGTTATCAGTTGACAAAATGGAAGTAGGTGCAATGGCATCGTTTGTTGGTGCTGACGGTGTTGCTGTTCCTGCAGAAGGTACATACGAACTTGCTGACGGAACAATGATTACTTGCGTTGCTGGTTTAATTACTGAAATCGTTACTAAGGAAGCAGAAGTGGAAATTGAAACACAAGCTAAGCCATTAGAAGATGAAATGAAAGCTATCTTAAGCCGCTTAGAAGTATTGGAAAAAGGTTACGCTGCAAAGCAAACTAATTTAGAAACACAATTATCAGAAACTAAAAAAGGTTTACAAATTGCTTTAAGTGCTATTGATGCAATGGATAAAAATTCAGTTGCTTTAAACTTAGAAGCTAACAACAAAACAGTAGCTAAAAATTACAACGAATTAACTTCTTTAGAGTTATTCAAATTAAGAAAACAAAATAAATTCGTAGGATAAAAATAATATAAACTAAAAAATAAAAACAAAAAACAATGGCAATATCTTATTCACAATTAGTAGCGATAAACGGAGTAGCTGCAGATCCAGTAATCTCTGAAATTATCTTTGAAAACAAAACAATCTCTGAAGGCTTAGTAGCTTTTGAAACAGGAATTAAAGCTGGTACTATCTTTACTGAAAATGTAAATACAGTAACTATGCAAAACTGGGCAGTTAACCCATCAGCATCAGGAACAATCGGTATTAACGATGTATTAATCACTCCAGTAAAGGTTGAATACTTAGACGCATTTACTCCAAATGATTTACGTACTTCTCGTTTTAATCGTGATATGAAGCCAGGTGCTTGGAACGATGTATCTGATGAGTTCGCTAAAATGGTTTTAAACGGTGTAGCAAAGTCAATCTCTGCTGATGCTGAAACTAAATTTTGGAATGGTGCAACTTCTGCAACTAAAACGGCTGTTGCTGCTTTAACTGCTGGTACTGCAAATACATCTGTTGGTGCTGCTGAAAAAACTTTAGTAGCTGCAATGCCAACTACATTATTTGATTCGGTTATTACACGTGCAATCTATAACAACGCTGCCGTTGGTGGTCGTATTAAAGTTGTAGGTACTGCTGCAATCACTGCTGGTACAATCGTTGCACAATACCAATTATTATACGCTGGTATCGTTGCTGAAACTTTATCTGCATCTGATGAAAAAGCATACATCTACGCTCCACGTTCACACAAACAATTAATCAATATTGCAAACGTTAACTTGACATACAGAGATGTATTTAGTGTTGACATGGTTGCAGATAAATATTACTACTTAGGTGTAGAAATTAAATTTGTGCCAATTGCTGAAAACGTAATGTTTGTTGCTGTTCCAAGTAACATCAAATGGTGTACTGACTTAATGGAAGACTTAAACATGGTTGTTATTGACAAATTCCCTCAACCTCGTAAAGACTATTTTTACGATGTAGTGTTTACAATCTTTGCTCACGTAACTAATCAAAGATTTAATACTCTTTACGTAGGATAAATAAATTAAGGGGTTATTAATTTAACCCCTTTCATTTTTAACATTATAAAATTATAAAAAAATGCCTTGTCCATTAACTCAAAATTATACACTAAAAGACTGTTTAACAACAGCTGGCGTAGCTTCATGGTATATTACACCATTTGCTAACGTTTTAACTTCTACGTTAACTGCAAACGTTGTAACTGCTATTACTAAAACATTAGCATGGAAAACTATCGCTCAAGAAATTGAACAAGGGATGTGGTCTTACACAGGAACAGGAACAACTGCTTCAGGTACTAAGGCTTATGACTGGGAATGTTCAATTAAAATGAATGGTTTAAATACATTAGATCAACAAGAATTAGAATTGATTTTAAATAACAAGGTAGTACTTATTGCAGTAATGCAAAACGGTGACGCTTGGATGTTAGGTCGTGGATATGGCTCAAACGCTATTGATTCTAAATTTGAATCGGGAACTGCAATGGGTGACTTTATTGGTAGCACATTAACAATCAAAGGACGTTCAGCAGTATCGGCTGTTAAAGTTGACAACACTATCTTAGCTGGTTTATTAGTATAGTAAATTAATTACACAAATATTAAAAGCAATCTTAATCGGTTGCTTTTTTTATTTTTGTAAAAGTTTAAAAAAATACTATATTATATTAGTGATATTAATAAATAAAAATACAACTAACAAAGTAATATTAACGCTATCTGAAAAGACAACGTTAACGAATGCGAAGTATTTATTTGAGGTTACTAACGATATGAGTAATACAGTAAAATGTTTTATTGCAGCGGATATAAGTGCAAATAAATTAAGATACAACGAATTTGATTTTATTGAAAATGTTACTGAAAATTTATTGAATGGTACTTTTAGTTTGACATTAAGCGGCTTTTACAAATACAATGTTTACGAGCAAGCAAGCACGACAAACTTAAATCCGTTGTTAGCATTAAATTTAATTGATAAAGGAAAATTAAACGTTGTATCACAATTAAGTGATTACCCAGTTTACACTGGCAACGAAAACAATACAGTAGTATATGGCGGCTAAATTTCAATACATTGACAACAAGCATATGTTAACGTTTAAAGCGTTACCTAAATTAACGTTTAGCGAAGACAATAAAGGATATATTAAATATGGTAAGGATAATTTATATCCACAGGAATTAGTTAGATTATTTAACGAGCATCCTGAGCATAGGGCTATTGTTAACCGTAAAGCACGTTACATTTGGGGCAAAGGATTAAAGGCAGTTAATGAAGTTGATACAATTAAAGTTGACACGTTTATTGATAATTTTAACCGTAAAGAAACTTTAAATCAAGCTGGTAAAAAAGTAAGTTTAAATACTGAATTATTTAATGGTGTTTATGTAGAAGTAATAACTAATTTACAAGGGCAGCCAATTGAAATGTACTTTTTAAATTCTGCTAATTGTAGAATATCTGAGTGTGAAACTAAATTATATTTTAGTAAAAATTGGAATAGAAATACTCAGTCAAAAGATATTAAGTGTATCAATAAATTTGAAAATAACGGAACTGCTGGCACATTCTTTATTGATTTTAAATATTATACAGCAAGTGCAAGTAAATTAGAAAGCGTTTACCCTATTGCACAATATCAAAGTATCGTAAATGATATTAATACCGATGTGGACATTAGTACGTTCAATAAGAATTATGTTAGCAGCGGTTTTTCAGTTGGTAAAATAATAAACTTTTTTAACGGTCAACCAACCGATGACATGATCAATTCAATCGAGCGTTCGTTTAAAGGTACTTACACAGGCGAGAATGGCGAAAGTTTAATGATTACACACTCTGATAGGGATGACAAAGCACCCGAAGTAGTTGATGTATCTGTAAATGATTTATCTGAGAAATTTTTGTTTACTTCAAAGCGTGCAATGAAAAAAATATTTGCGGGCCACGAAATGGCCCCCGAATTATTTAATATAAAATTTGATGAATCATTTTTAAGTGGTAGCCCTGACTTGTTAATCTTGCAAGAGTTATTTGTAAAAGGATATATTGAGCCACGTCAAACTGACTTATTAGAATTTTTATCTTATTTATCATTTTTAAAGACTGGTGAATATTTAGAAATGATGTTTGAGCCTATTAGTTTAATTGGCGCAGATTTATCAAATGATGCAGATTTAACACAGGATGAACGTAGAAAATTAAAAGGATATGAGCCATTAACAGCCATTCCAACGGATATAAACGGACAGCCATTACCAATAACTGCAACAATAACAAACGATAATTTAACAGGGTTAAGTGCTGCGGATAATGCCGATATGTATCGTATTGTAAGGGATTATACTAAGGGCAAAATTAACGAACATTTAGCAGTAACTAGATTGACAGCTTATGGAATTGACGAAACGCAAGCTAAAAAAATATTAGGCATTGAAGTTAAAATGTCAAAAGAAAAAGATAAATTCTTAGCGCACTTAGAAAAATGTGCAATCATTGAAGACCCCACAACTTATACAGTAATTAAAAGAGAACGAGTAAAAAGTTCAAACGAAGCATTAAAATACGAACGTCAAATAATGAAGTTTGCTGATGCTTTAGTGATTAGTGTAGAAGAACTAGATAATGCTGTTTTAACTGCCTTAAAAGGCAATTCTAGTATGTCTATTGATGAAATTGCAAAGATTACTCAAAGCGAATTTTATAAAGTTGAGCAAAGTATAGCACGATTAATTGATAAAGAATTATTGACTGATTCAGTTGATGGCTTTAAACCTACTCAAAAGGCATTGGATAAACCAACCGATCCGATTGTAAGTAGAGAAATTTATACTGTTTATACTTACGATTTAAACGAGGGTGTAAGTTATGCAAGTAACCCAAATAAAATAAGTAAAAATTTATTAAGCACTTCTCATGATTTTTGCAAAGATACAATAGGTTTAACAAATAAAGGAATGAGTTGGGAATTTGAAGCTATTGATAATATGTCTAATGACTTTGGAGATAATGCGTGGGACTATCGTGGTGGATTTACTAACAAAGGTAGCTTTATAGATAGCACTTGCAACCATTCATGGTATGCCGAAACTAGGGTACGAAATAAAAAAAAATAAACAATGGCTGACGTTTTATTTATACAAGAAGACTACTTTAAAAAATTGGCGGGTGTCGATGGCAACGTGGATTGGAAAAAATTAGAAAGCACTATTATTATGGTGCAAGATATTTATATACAAAAAATATTAGGCACACAATTATACAATGATTTAAAAACTAAAATAATTGCAAGTCCAACAATGGCTTTATATCCAAATGAGAAAGCACTTATAAACGATTATATTGCAAAGGCTTTATGTTGGTACGTTAAAATGGAAGCAAGCCCTGACTTTAAATTTGCGTATCAAAACAAGGGTATTCAAGTAAAAGGTTCAGCGGATTCAAGTTCAGCAGATATTAGTGATGTTAAATTCCTAATGGATAAATGGCGCATTCATGCAGAACGTTACGCACAATTAGTAACTGATTATTTAATTGAAAATACAACAACGTTTCCAAAATATTTAGAAACAAGTAATACAGGAATGAATCCAACAGTTAGAAATTATACTAACGGTGTGGCTATGCGTGGTGACTTAGATTTTGGGAATGAAGAGTTTAATCGTTTTAACTATTGGAGAAGACACGAAGAGTAAATGATAACACTTAACCAAGATATAGAATTATTTAAAAACTTTGCGTTAAAGCACAAAGGCATAAACTCATTTTACTTTGGTGATGAATCAGAAGCGGACACAAATGTAGAAATTGTTTATCCTTTTATGAATGTTATATTGCAAGGTAGCAGCGTTACTGACAATGTAGTTAGTCGCAAGTATATGATTGTGATTAGTGATTTAGTAAATAAGGATATAAGCAATATTAACCAAGTGCTTAGTGATACTGAGCGTATTTGTTACGATGTGCCAAACTATCTTAGACAAGTGCGTAATAGCGGTTATTTAGGTGCTTTTAAATTTGATGCAAATATTTCTTTAACAGATTTTACTGAGCGTAACGATGACGATGTTAGTGGACACTTTTTTGATTTAACAATTAGTTCTGCAATGGGTAACGATGGGTGTAATTTACCTATTGATAGCGGTAACATCTTAGATAATAATTATATTTATGTAGGTGGTAATATAAATCAAATAGTAGGCACATTCCAAGTTGACATTAAAGACCAAAGTGGTAATACATTACAAACATTTTACACTTCGGGAACTTACACAGTCGAAGTGTTACAACAGATTATAGATACAATAAACAGTAATACAGCAACAATAATAGATCCAATAGTTTAATGGCAAATGTAAATATAAAATTAGGTTATAAGAACGCTGCTTTTTTCGCTGCTAACCCTACTTTGGTTTTAAATGTAGGGCAGCTTATTTATTTAGAGCAAACAGGCACATACAAAATTGGCGACGGAGTTACTCAATTACAAAACCTATCTTTTTTAGGTAGCACTAATAATTCTTTACAAGTAATTTCAAAAGACATTACTGATAGTGCAGCCTTAACAGGTACAACTGCTATTACTTTAATGAAGTCAGTATTAATACCAGCTAATACTTATGCAACTGGGGACGTAGTTAAATTATTAAATAGAGCAATTAGAAGTACAGCGTCAGGAACGGCTATAAATTATTTTTATATAAATACAACTAATAGTTTAACAGGTGCTACGCTTGTTGGTACACAAAGTACATCGGCTTCTTATTATGCAATGGAAAAAAGTATTTATATTAAGTCAACTACTATTAGCGAAACTATAAATACAGTTTCATCATCAGGTAGTGAGGTTGGTACTGGCACAAATGGAATTAGTAATTTAAACATTGATTGGACAGTTAATCAATATATAATTGCAGCTTTTCAAAATGCAGCGGTAGGACAAAGTACAGTTATGAGTTCACTAATTATACAAAAATTCTAATGGAAAATTTAATTAAAAAAGATAATACAATAAGCTGGCGAAATATTGAAAACGCTGAGATAATTGATGTACAAAAATTAGATGAATTGGCTTTACATTTAACATTAGCGGAATACGGCACTTACTATTTTGATTATCCAAATACGAGTGTGAATGAAATAAATTATAAAACAATTGACGAATTAATTAATATACTAAAAACAAAATAAAATGGCACAAGAGATAAACGATACAATGATTAACCGTATGGGCGGTTTAAACGGAAGTAGAACAGTTACGGGAACGGGAGCTGTTACTGCAATTAATTTTTCACAAATTTATATTCGTGAAGCAACGGTTATAGCAACTCTAACGGGTACTGATTTAACGACTGGTGCAACTAGCAATCTATTGACTACCTTAGGAATTAGTGCAGTTAGTTTGTTAACTGGTGAGTTACACGTAGCACCTTACGGAACTAAAATTAGCGCAATTACTTTAACAAGTGGCTCAGTAATTTTATACTAAAATGATAATCGGAAAAGCAATAAGTCCGTTTAGAATTAAGCGTAGGAATGGCGGTGCGGCTAACGATGCCGATGCTCAAGCGTTTATAACAGCTAGTGGTATTAGTGGCACAGAAGCGACTGCTATTAATACTTTGGTAGTTAATTTAAAGAGTGCTAACATTTGGACTAAGTTTAAAGCTATTTATCCAATGGTAGGAAGTACAGCAACATCTCAAAAATTCAACCTTAAAAATCCTGCTGATACCAATGCAGCCTTTAGACTAAGTTTTGTAGGTGGTTGGACACATGGTTCAACAGGTGCAACCCCTAATGGAATTAATGCCTATGCGGATACTAATTTAATTCCAAGTTCAATATTAACTCAAAATAGTAATCATATATCTTATTATTCAAGAACTAATAGTAATACAGTTGGAATAGAAGTAGGAACTTCAACAGGTGGTGGTGCTACGCCTGTAAGTATATTACAATTAAGGACATCAGGAATAAGTTATTTAGCTATAAATTCAACAAATACTTATACTACTTATACTGATTCTGATTCTTTAGGATTTTATTTAGGAAGTAGAACTGCTGCAAGTGTTTTAAAATTATTTAAGAATGCTACAAGTGTAGCAACAGGTACAACTCCATCAAGTGGTTTGCCAAATAATCAATTTTCTTTAGCAGCTTATAGATATAATACAGGTGTTTTATATTATTCAAATAGAGAATGTGCATTTGCATCAATAGGAGATGGTCTTACAGATGCTGAAGCATTAGCTTTTTACAATGCAGTTAATGCCTTCCAAGTAACTTTAGGTAGAAATGTTTAAAAAATATAAATTATGAAACTAACAGATATAACAAGAGCAGAATACACTACTTATGTAGGACTTCTAACAGTAGAACAAAAAGATGAATTAGTAGGACAAATGTATGCTCCAGATTCTTATTTTAATCCTGTTGAAACAGCTATTGAAAACCAATGGGTTATATCAGTAGAGGAAATGGCTAATTGCACAAACGAAGAGTTTATTTGGGTAAAAGATTTACCATTAATTATTTACGAACCAAAACCAAGCCCCCCTATAAATTAGTTATGAAAGAATTAGGTTCTTTAGAAAATAAAATAAAATTGCTAACTTTTGCGGCTGGCTTAATGTCGATGTACTTTGCTATCAAATCAGATATTAGAGAACTTTATACTGAGAAACGTTACGAAGTTGAACATTTGCAATATCAGATTGAAGAGATTAAACAAGATTGTTGCAACGAAAAAAGCAAAGATAAAAAGGTAATTTACAAAGAACAAATGGCTGTAATGCCAAATGAAACTAAAATTGAAGCTATATTTTAATTATGGAATTACAATTAAAGCGTGAAACATTTACAGAACAAAGTACTATTGGTACTTTAACTATTGATGGTGTATTTGAATGTTTTATATTAGAGGATAAAGATAGGGGTTTGAATGACACACTAACTTTGGAGCAAATATTGAAAGTTAAAGTTTATGGTAAAACTGCTATTCCTTACGGACGTTATGAGATTGACTGGACCATGAGCGCAAGGTTTAAAGTGTTTATGCCTATATTGTTAAACGTTAAAGGATATGCCGGTATAAGAATACATAAAGGTAATACCGAAATTGATAGTTTAGGATGTTTACTTTGCGGAACTCGTAAAATAACTAACCGAATAACTGAAAGTACACTTGCAACTAAAAATTTATATGCAAAGATTGAAAACGCTAAAAAGCAAGGGCAAAGAATTTATATAACAATAGTACGATGAAAAATATAATAGATAGTTTTAAAATGGGTAATGCGGGCTTTTCTAGTCGCAAATTAACAGCCTTTACAATTATAGCGTGTATTGTTGCTGCTCATATCAAATGGCTTAGTATAGGCGATTTAAGTATGTTGGGCGAAGTCTTTATTATTGATTATGGCTTTGTAGCTGCCTTATTTGGAATGACTACTTATTCAGGATTAAAGGCTAAAGATTAGATATTTCATTTTTAACTTCAATCCAATATTTCATAGTTGAATGTACATCTGTATTAAATGGATTTGAATGTGGGTTGCTATTAATTATTTCAGTAACTGCTATTAAAGCACATTGTTTGGATAAAAAATTTTCATCTTCAAAAAATAAATAATCATACACATCTGCTTTTCTTATGTATGTTCTATATTTATCAATTAATTCTATTGCTTTTTCTTTTGGTGTCATAATTTTATTATATTTACACGTTTGTTTAAATTAGCTAGGTTTCATGTCCTAGCTTTTTTTTATCTAATCAACAACCCTCCAACAAAACCCAAACCGAAAGCTGCAATACCTACCTTGCGTGTTCGTTTTAATTTCTTATCTAACTTTAGTATAAACAAGCTATCTTCATTGTGCCTTAAATCCTGCATATTTGCCTTCTCTTGCATTATTCCAGTTAGTTCGCTGTAACTTATTAACTGCGTTTCTTGCCTTGTTATAATGCCTAAATTGAAACTATCTAATTTTAAGCATTCAGCGTTTAATTCAGCTAAATAACTTTTGCAAGTATCGGGAGCTTGCCGGTATATTGTATCATATTTTGTTTTATAGCGTGTTATAACTTTGGGGCGCAGCTTCATTAAACTATCAATAATCAAACTATCCTTATTGATGTGGGTTTTAACGCTATCAATCTTATCATCAAACACGCTAGGCGGTATTTGTGGCGGTTTACTTTTACCTTTGCACGTTACCATCAATGCAAGGCAAACAAGCACTATTATGATTGTTGGCAGTATGATTTTATATGCCAGTTCTCTGATTATTTGTTTCTCTTCGTTTGTCATTCGTTCTCGTTTAAGTAATTTAATATTGATTGCTTTCTTAGTTTCAGTTTTTCTAACTTAAATTTATTGAGTTCTAAAATCTTAAATTGTTGCATTGTTAAATTTTCTAGTTCGTGAATTTCATAATCTAATTCCTGTATTATTTCGGTTGGGTGTTTGTCTTTGTTTGTCATTAGGTTATTCAATTAATAAATTAATATTAGTATTATTTTCATAGTTAACAAGTCCAGCAGGTTTACTTTCAGCTGTATCAATTTCAATCTCTATTGCTTGCACCCAAACAGTTAAATTTGTACCGTTATGAAAATAGCTAATCTCATAGCTTATATTTTCATTTCTTATGCAGCAACCAGTAACAAGTGCTTTGATGCCACCTATTACTGTCTTTACTTTTGTTCCATATTTTATTACTTTCATTGTGAAGGTTTTACTACTTAATTTGCAAGTTCTTATTATAACTAATTGTCGCACCCTCAACAAATACCCCACTTTTAATAGCATCCTTAATAGCTTTCTTATCAGGAGTATTAACCATTTTTGTAATTATAAAACAAGCGTCCAATTGTTGCTCATTCGTAATCTCAACTGATTCACTATTACGGAATGATAGTTTAATTAGTGGCGTTTCAATTTTCTCAACATCGTATAATTGCATGGCTGAAGATACGGTGTTTTTTAATCGGTCGGTTAAATTAGCACGTACTTTCTTTAACTTGTTTAACCTTGCAATCTCGTTATCAATTTGCTCGCAGTCATAATCTAACTGCTTAATTACATAGCAGTAATCAACTGCTTTGCTTTGTAACTGCTCTTTATTAATAGTTAATGCAGTTTCTAATTCGGGAGTAATCTCACCTTCGTTATTAATTACTTCTGCAATAATTAACTGAAATTCGTTTTGGATTTTGTAAATGTTCATTTGATTTGTTTTTTTAGTTCGTTTATTTCAATTTGTAATTTAGTTATAATTTGGTAAGCAGCTTTCACGTATTGTTCGTGTTCCTGCTCTAGTTGTATGTATCGGTTTGCCAATTCCAACAACTCATTTTCATTAATCATTTCTTTATTTGCCATTGTAATTCAATTTTAATCATTTCTAATTGTGATTGATACGCTCCAATTACGCCAGCAAGTTCAAACACTATCTCATTAAATGGTTTAGCCATTGCAGCATCGTACCTTACTTTATGTTCATCTTGGTATTGTTCGATTTTCTTTATTATATCTTCCATTTTATTTAAGTGTTAGTTTTAATTTATCTTTTAATTCAATAACCTCTTTATTTGCTTTCTCATTTGGATTTAAAGCCATGTAAACTGATTTTAATTCTGCCAATGTGCTAACTACTATCAATTTGCTTTTAGCATCCTCAAAGTTAGTTTGTGGCTTAATAACCGTACTTTGCGCATCGTCATCGTCAATCTCTAAGGCAAGTAAAGAACTAAGCGTATAACGTCTGTAATAAGTTATAGCACTACCTAATGGTTGAGGTGCTAGATTAGTAGGTAAAGGGATATAAGATTCTATAAAGTCGGTTTCTGTGCCATTTTCCATACTTATAACTGTACAAACTCCCTTATCATTTAATGGTTGCAATAATATTAAACCACATTCGGTTAATATCGGTTTAACCTCTGACAATATTTGTCCTAAACTTGCATAGGTATTTTTAAAGTGTGGGTTTTTACTATCCTTTTTTATTATGCCTATTTGAGTTTGAAACTGCAATAATCGGCTTTCAAATGTTTTTTCCATATTATAAATAATTAAGTGTTTTTAAATGAATTTCTGAAAGTTCGCTTTGGATGTCAGATATAAATCCGCTAACCGTATCGGCTTCATAAATGTTAATCGAGTTTTCGTGGTAGCTATGATCTACTTTCCACTTGCTGCTTAATTCAATTTTACAAGTGAATTTTACCTCGATGTAATTTTGTTTCTCAATTAGCGTAAAGCGCAAATCTTTGTCACGCTCTATACGTCCATTCTCGATTTCGTACAATTCATAGGTAGCATCTAATATGCCCTGAATGTAATGTTTGTTGATTATCATGTTTAAAAAAAAAGCCTAATAGCTGAGGGAAGCTAAAAGGCTGTTTAAAAGTTATGCTAATTAGATGTTGCAATCCCTCAATTACAACTTAGCGTTTACAAATGTAATATTAATTATTTAGAATGGCAAATTTATTTTTTCTTTTTTTTCTTTAATTTTTTTCCAGTCTTTTTGTAGTTTTTCTTTTACTGCTAAACGGATAAATTGATTTACATTTACTCCATAATTTTCTAAGGTTTCAAAGGCTTTCTTTTGAGTTTCTGTAAAACCTATAACCTTTTTATATTTAAGTAGTTGCATTGTTATTGATATTAGTTTGTTAGTTTTAGCGAAATGTTACCAGCAATACTATCAGACATCAAACAATGACGGCTGACCATTACTTGATTTTCTTATTATTTCCCTTGCACAATCCAAAATATAAAGCCCTGTTTCTGGAAGCACACAGTTATTAATGACCTGGTCTTTTCTAAATCCTTTTTCGTTTGATAAGTCAAATCCTTTTATTGCATATTTTTCACTTTGTTCGCCTCTCAAAATCTTATTACTAATTTTGTGTGCAACGCTACCAATATTGAAATTTGACCAAAATAAATGCCTTCCTACCTTTTTTGCAGGTATCAATGGTTCGTAATAAGGTGTTACATTTTCAACAACCCATTTGCCCTTAAAAAAAGCATCTAAAAAGATTATTTCTTGATACAATTTCATATCAGGATATTTTGGCTTTCTTCTTCTTTCGCCTTCTGCATTAGCAAAGTTTATTGATATTTTGCTATGTGTAGGGCAAGGCGGTGAAGCCCATATAAAATCAAATTCCTCGTAATGGTCAAGTAAATATTGGTGTGCGTCACCAACTATTACTTTATCGTTTGGGTGGAATTTTTGGTAAGTAGTTGCAATAGCCTCGTTGTATTCAACGGCTGTAACTTCTACATCTTCCCAAAGTTTTCTATTACCACCGATACCTGCATACAAGTTGAGTACCTTTAATTTAACCGTACTGCTGGTAACATCGGTTTGGCAAAATGGGGGCTGACGTACTTCTATCATCTTTTATCTGTTATTAAACATTAGTAATTCTAATCGGCTTTTGTGGGTATAATTCCCCCACTTCGCCAAGCCGTAAACGTTATAGGTAAGGCTAAACGAACATCTCGCGAAACCAAGCCATAGGTTTATTATCATCAATCCATTTCAAGGCAATTTGCTTTATAGTAATATACCATAAATTGTAAATCATATCGGGATATTGATTAGATGGATTTTCAAAAGTGATTTTATAATCATCAGCCAATTCGTTAAGTTTTTGGATTGATAATTCAATAACTTCTTTTGCTTGTTTTTCAAACATTCCATTAGCAACAAGCATACTTTCTAATTTTTCTCTTACCGTCATTTATTTTAAGTTTGTTAGAATCCCTACCTATAACAGCACATAGGCGATATGGCGGGGTTCTCGGTTAATATTAAGTTCTGTTTTTCAAATTAAGTTCAGTGCTTACAGATAGTTCAGTATTCCAAAACCCGCCACATCGCCTATCTGCAAAACGTTATAAGCCATTTTTAAGGCGTGTTCCAAAACTTAATTTTTTGTACTTAGCCTTATCGTTCTGCATCAAATTATAATTGTCGTTTATAAATTCCACCGTTGAATAATAGCTTCCTCCATTCATTATTTCTATTCCAGTAGATGCCCAAAAAATTAAGCCCCTTAATTCAGTTTCGGTAATCACTACTTTTTTAGAGTTAGATTTAAAACGGCTTATAACATCACCTTTATTCAACGGCGGTTTTGGTGCTTTTTTTGAAGTTTGTTTTTTCATATTATCTTTTATCTGTTAAGTTAATTTCGTGTTCCAAATCCGCCACTAAATAAAGCTGCGGAACGTTATAAACTAAAAAGGTAAATCATCACTAATATTATTTATTTTAAATTTCGGTTCAGTAGTAGTCGGCTTTACAAATGGCTCTTGAAACGATGCGCTGAAATACTTTGTGCCTGTTTGGCTTTCTTTAAACCATAATGATATTTCCATTTCTTTGTCGTTTACTTTTACCTTACCACGATAATCGGGTTGAGTTTCTTTTGTTTTGTTATTTTTAAACAAAGAGCCACTATTATTCTTAATTTCAAAATTATTTTTTTGTTCCATTTTTATTTGTTTTTAGTTGTTATTAATTTTATTTTAATGTAATTCTTAACTATTTTAAAGAATTTAGCTATTTGGTGCATATCACTTACTGTTATATCAACATTATAAGGATTACATTTTGTTTTTTTCATTATTTATTTCTATTTTTACACATCCTTAATACACAAAGGTAGCTGACTTAATAGCTTACAAAAAGCTATATAAAGAATGTTGCTAAAAACTAAAGGCTAAGACGACCTATCTTAGCCTTTTTTATTTGTTGATGTATCTTTATAGAATCCCTTAATTGTTTATTTTGTTTTTCTAAATCATAACTTTTATCTTTAAAAAAAAAGGTTGTCCCACAAAAAAATACTGCTACCATAAGGTATAAAAAATTGTTATTTGTCATATTAGTCTTGTTTGTTTTTAGTTGTTAATTAATTCATCAAGTTTAAGCATAGCATCTACTCCACAATATTGTTTTGTTGCTAGAATAGTATCTTCTTTCTCATCTGCTTTTAAGCCAAGAGAAATAGAATTTCCAAAGCACTCAACCTTATCTTCTGATATATAGCAAAAACCAGCAGTTGTTGGGTTGAGGTATTTAAACTTTGAATGTTCAATTATCATTGGGAATATAATTATACTATTGTAATCTCCCACTTTTATATATTTCATTCTTTCCATAGTTATTTGTTTTTAGTTGTTAATCTTGTTTGTTTTTAAATTTTATACACCAATCAAATAAATTTAAGTCTGTATCAGTATTTAACCATTCATTATACCATTTTTCAGTTGTTATATAAACACTATTAGGACAATTCATTTTTGATGTTGGGTTTACATATTTATAAAGTTTTTCTGCTACTTCAATATAATCTGTTGTTGCTTTCATTAGTCTTGTTTGCTTGGTGTTTGGTCATTTTCCGCATCTTTGCTAATTAATTGGTCAAGAAAATTAGCAGCAGCTTTATTAGCAACTTCATGCACAATTTCATTGTCATGCTTATGACCTGAAAAATAAAACGCATCTTTAAAAGCCATAGCAATATTAGCTTCCCAACCAATTCTGTAACTTTTATCATTTATAATTTCTACACAAACTCTATTTATTGCATCATTTAAATTCATTTTTTCCATTTTTATTTGTTTTTAGTTGTTAGTTTTTCTTTAAGTTTATTTTTTTTTTCAATTGTTTTATTCACATAAAAACTGCAAAAGCAAGGGTGTATAGAATTAACACCGTAGCAGGCGCAACCTTTTATTTTAATCTTTTTGTTAATTTTCATTACTCTTGCTTGCTTAATAGTTTATAATTATCTTTGATTTCTTTCGTTAGTTCTTCAATCTGTTCAATCATTGAAGTAAATTTAGAGTGAGCAATTTCGCTTTCCTGCTCGCTTAATTCATCATCTAAAATATCGTGAACTTCTGATTTTGCGTATTTAGTTAATTTGTGGATTCTATTAAGTTTAGTAAATAAACCATTTGTTAAATGTTGATATTGACCGCTATTAATATTAGTCTTGTTTAATTTTTTTGAAACATTTATAACAATTTGTAGCTGGGTATTTAGGGTGTATTTTTCTTATTTCATGCCCATTTTTTCTGCACACAAAAAAATAAATTATATTAGATATTATAGCCATAGTTTTTAGTTGTTAATTTTTATTATCGTTATATTTTCTTTTAGCACTTTGTAACTGAGCAGCTTGTTTATCATTAAGCAATTTATAAAATGGCGTGCTGTAGTAACCAGCTAATCTAATTGCATCTTTAATTATAAATCCTTGCATTATATAGTTAATTACTTCGTCTAATTTATGCTGTATTTCATTTGCCTTTAATAATTCATATTGCGCATTCTTTGGCGGTGTAGTTCCAAGTAGTTCGTGTGTGCCATACATCCATTCCGTAAATAATAAGCATTCACTACCTAACTTTTCACTAATTAAACGGTCCTCAATACTTTGCAGCTTGCGTAACTTAGTCGTTACGTTTGCGCTTTTAAATTCCTGATGTGCTTCTTTCATGTTTAGCGATTAAATAGTTAATATAAAGTTCAAAATTAAAATTGTCCCACCACTGGGCTTTGATTATTGTTGTGATTTCCATTCTTTGTATAATGTTTTAGTTATTGATAGTACCCCGAGAATTAATGTTAGTTCGATTAGTAAGTGTATCATTTGATTAGTTTTGGGTTTAAGGTTTCTAAATAATTTTCAATTAAATTTTTAAAGTTTGTTTTTTTTCTAACTGCATGAATGGTTAATCGCTCAACACATTCGTGGCTTAGGTCTATTAATTTTCTTTTTCTTTTCATGCTGCAAATATATATAAGATATATTGAATAAAAAAATATATTTTGAAAATAAATGAAAATAATTTATAACTGCTTGATTATCAACGTAATATTTTTTTATATAAATTGGGTTGCTTGGGGGTTGCGAAACTGATTAATAACACATAACAGGTTACTACCCCCCTATTACCCTTATAGCGTTTTTTTACTAGGTGTGTTTTTTTTTGCGTTTTTACCGAAGTCAATCCGTTATTCCGTTGTAAGTGTTGGTATCATTACAAAGCAATCCGTTGTTAAAGCGTTATTAATCCGTTATAAGCGTTGTTAATAATTTATTTGTATATTCAAATATTATTTTATATATTTGCAAACAGTTAAGGTTGTAGAGAGCCATTTAAAAAATTAACTAAGGACTTACCCTACTGGCTGAAGCACTCTACTGCTGAAGCCGTAGGGTTTTTTATTATATGAATGTAACAATATTTAAAAATTTACACAATACCAATACACCCTTTATTAAGGATATTGATTTTATTTTAAATAGAATTAAAGTAGGTAAATCTAAATTGATAGTTGATGAAATTAGAAAGCAGCCAACTAAAGAATTAGCAGATGAAATAAAGGCAACCTTGCCAGCTATTTGTTTTTGTGGAATATTTATAAAAAGAGCAGATAGTTCTATTACGGAACATAGTGGATTAGTTTGCCTGGACTTTGATAAATACGAATCAGTTAAATTATTGAATGCTGATTTAAAAATATTAAAAAAAGATAAATTTACGTTTGCTATGTTTATAAGTCCAAGTGGAATAGGTATAAAGCTACTTGTTAAAATTCCTAAGGATATTGAGAATCATAAAAAGTATTTTGATGCTTTAGAAAAATATTATGATAATACTCATTTTGATACTACTTCCAAAAATATAAGTAGAATTTGTTTTGAAAGCTACGATCCAAATATTTATATTAATAAAGATAGTGAATTGTGGAATGAGAAAATAGAGGACGAACAATTTGATTATAGGTATCATGCACCAACTATTAAATTAGAGAATGAAAGCGAAATTATAAAACGTTTATGGTCTTGGTTTAATAAATCTTATTCAATGGCGAAAGGTAGCAGAAACCATAACTTATTTATATTGGTATCGGCATTTAGTGATTATGGAATTAGTGAATCGGAAACTAACCGATTTTGTAACCAATTTATTACAAATGATTTTACTGCTAACGAAATTGATAAAGTTATACGCTCAGCTTATTCAAAATGTAAAGCTAATTTTGGTATGAAGTTTTTTGAAGATAGCGAAACTTTAAAACAAATATCTATTAAGTTAAAAGCCGGAACTACCATTAAAGAAATTAAGGAATCAATGCCAAATGTAGATGAAAGGGTATTGAATGAAATTAAAGAAAATGTTACTATAAATGATTTTTGGATACATACTAAAAAAGGTATTAAGATTGAGAATTATCTTTATAAGCTATGGTTAGAATCAAATGGTTTTTATAAATATTACCCTGAGAACTCCGAATCATTTATTTTCGTTAAGGTCACTAATAATTTAATTGATAACACAAACGAAGTTAAGATTAAAGATTATGTATTAAATGAATTGTTAAAGCAAGGTGAAGATAAAGTTTATGAGTACATGGCTGGGACGCAAAAGTATTTTAAAGATGACTACCTTAATATATTAAGCGAATCAAATATATTTTTTAAGGAAGATACTATTGACGCTGGTTATATTTATTTTAGGAATGCAGCGGTCAAGGTTACAAATGATAATATTGAATTAATTGATTATTTAGAATTGGATGGGTTTGTTTGGAAAAAGCACATTATTGATTTTGATTTTAAAATTACTGATAATATTAATTGTGACTTTAGTAAATTTATAGAATTAATATCAAATAAGAATAGTGACAAAGTAAACTCAATTACTTCAACTATTGGTTATTTAATGCACTCCTTTAAAACTTCAGCAAATAATAAAGCTATTATATTAAACGATGAAACTATTAGCGAGAATCCAAATGGTGGCAGCGGTAAGGGTATTTTTTGGAATGCATTAAGTAAAGTCAAAAGGGTTTCTGATATTAATGGCAAATCATTTAGTTTTGAAAAATCATTTCCTTATCAAACAGTTTCAGCAGATACTCAAATTTTAGTATTTGACGATGTACAAAAAAACTTTAAATTTGAAAATCTATTTAGCGTAATTACTGAGGGTATAACTTTAGAGAAAAAGAATAAGGATGCAATCAAGATACCAGTTAGCAGAAGTCCTAAAATAATTATAACAACTAATTATACTGTTGGCGGTGTTGGTGGATCATTTGAACGTAGAAAGTGGGAAATTGAGTTTAGTAGTTATTTTAGTCATAAACACACTCCGCTTAATGAGTTTGGCAGAATGTTTTTTGATGAATGGAATAATAACGAATGGCTTAACTTTTATAATTACATGGTTAAATGTATGCAAATGTATTTAGTTAATGGTCTAGTAAGTTATGAATATGTTAACTTAGAAATAAGAAAGTATATTAAAGAAACTTCATTTGAATTTTATGAGTGGGCTAATAAAGATACTTTAAAAGAAAATGAACGATTAAATAAAAATATGATTTATAATATATTTATTGAGGAATACCCAGACTTTAAAAAATATAACCTATCAACTAAGCGTTTTTGGGGGTGGGTTGAAAAATATTGTATATTTAACAAAATTGAATTAACAAAAGGGCAGGATAGTATGGGGCAAAGATATATTGAATTAATAACTGATAATAATACATTTTAATATGAAAATAATTAACATTTACACAAAAGAGGGAGTTCAGTTGATTGACTTTGAATTTAACGGACATTTTAATACTATGCCTTATAAAATATTTAAAAAGAAATATAAATGAAACCATCACTAAAACAACTTTCAGACCTCCAACACGCTTACGCTTGCTCACGTACTAAGATGCCAACTGATTACGTTGTTAGAACGAAATACAACGATACAACGGCAAATGGCTTAACTAAGTGTGTAACTGATTACATTAACTTTAGTGGCGGTCAAGCTGAAAGAATATCTAACACTGGTAGGTATATTGATGACAGTAAAATAGTAACCGATATACTTGGAAACCAAAAAAAGATAGGTTCGGGTAAATATATTAAAGGAACTGGCACGAATGGAACGGCTGATATATCCGCAACTTTTAAAGGTAAATCAATTAAAATAGAAATTAAAATGAAGGATAAACAGTCCGAAGTACAAAAGGAATATCAACAGGCCATTGAGCGTGCTGGTGGCATTTATTTTATTTGTCACAATTTTGATGAGTTCTTAGAGAAATTTAATACATTTGCTAATCAATAAAGAACAACTGATAATCATAGCAGCAACAAGCCGAATGCTTATTGGTTTGACTGCTAAGCTATGCAACCATCGGGATATTCAACATGATCTATTTCAAGAGTTTTTATTGTACCTTTGTGAGAAACCTGAAGACTTTTTGATTAACAAAGTAAACAACGGGCAATTTATAGCGTACTGCTCAAATGTTTTAAAAGGCATGAACTCCGATAGGCATAGAGCAAACAAACTAATCAATACAAAAAATCCTTTAGTTGAACGGCACAATGATTTTGAAGTAAATTTTGATATGTCCGAAGAAAGTTATAATTTTGAAATTGATATGAAGTTTGAACGTACTGTTAAATTTGCAAGGGAGCAACCATTTAAAGCTGAAATACTATTTAAGTCGGTGGTGACATCAACAAGGGAGATTGCAAGTGAACTGGGAATAAACCAAAGGAAACTAATATACGAGAACAATAAATTTAAAAACGAAATAAAAAATAAACTAAAATGAACGAAATACTATTAAAACAAAGGGATTTTATTTATGCAGTAGCGCATGATCTAATCCGCCCTGACAGTTCAAATGATAATGTTAAAGAAATATTAGCAGCATATCATGGTATTGATGCAACCGTTGAAACACTTGTTGAGTGTTCAACTTGCACGAATATTTACAAAGATGCTTTTAGTGTGATTTTAGCATACATCAATAAACCGAATGAAGACAAACCCAAAACAAAGAAGTAATGCCATTCAAAGCTAAATATACATTTGATTATGAAACCGAGCCAAACCCAAAGGAACGATTAAGGGTTGGTAAGGAATGCGAAAGGAATTTAAAGCTAAATGTAAAGAAGTATAAACCGATTGAACGACAAATCCTTTATACCAATAACATTTTAATGATTTCAATCACTTATGAAGGCAAACATATTAATGAAGCCATTGCCCCACCAACCGTTTAAAATTAACTATTTTTATTCGGTGATATTAAAAAAGACTTTTATTTATATAATGAATTAATGCAAGACGAATACGAACATATAACTTTTTGGAATGAAGACAGAAAAAATTAACATAAACAAAATTAAACTCAATCCAAATAATCCTCGTTTGATTAAGGATGACAAGTTTGCAAAGTTGGTACAGTCAATTAAAGACTTTCCCGAGATGTTAGAAATACGCCCGATAGTTGTAAATGATGATATGATTATTTTAGGCGGAAATATGCGTTTTAAGGCATGCAAAGAAGCTGGGTTAAAGGAAGTATCAATTATTAAAGCAAGTGGCTTATCTGAGGAGAAACAGAGGGAATTTTTGATTAAAGATAATGTTAGTGGTGGCGAGTGGGATTGGCAATTATTAAATGATTGGGATGCTTTGGAATTGGAAAGTTGGGGATTAGATTTGCCCGCTGAATTTGTTACTGAGTTGGAAGCTGAGGAAGATAATTTTGAAACACCCGAAGGTGGTATTGAAACCGATATAGTTTTAGGAGACTTATTTGAAATAGGGGAGCATCGTTTACTTTGTGGTGATAGTACAGATAGTGATGCAGTAGCAAAGTTAATGGATGGTGTTTTAGCAGATATGTGTCACACAGACCCTCCATATAATATTAATTATGAAGGTGGAAGTAAAAAGAGAGAAAAAATAGCTAATGATAAATTAGATGATTTTCCTAAATTTCTTTATGATGTTTATACAACAATTGCAACTGCTCTTAAAAAGGGTGGAGCAATTTATGTTTGGCACGCTTCATCAGAAACACATAATTTTATACAACAATTTTTAGATGCTGGCTTTTTATTTAAATCTTATATTGTGTGGAATAAAAATAATTCTACATTTGGAAGGTCAGATTATCATTGGAAACACGAGCCTTGTATTTATGGTTGGTTAGATGGTGCTTCACATAAATGGTGTGGAGATAGAAAACAAACAACTGTTTGGGATATAGAAAGACCTTCTCGTTCTGAAGAACATCCAACTATGAAACCAATTCCTTTATGTAGTAAACCAATTGAAAATTCATCAGTACAAGGAGCTATAGTTTTAGATGTATTTTTAGGCAGTGGCTCAACTATGGTAGCAGCACATCAATTGAATCGTAAATGCTACGGTATGGAATTAGACCCAAAGTATTGCCAAGTAATAGTAGACCGAATGAAGAAGTTAGATAGCACATTAGTTATTAAAAGAAACGGAATAGATTATGCCAAGTGAAGAAGGATATAAAAACTTAATACCCTATACAAAGGGTCAAACAGGCAACCCAAACGGAAGACCTCGTAAATTCGTTTGTCAATTAAAAGACATGGGTTACAATAAGCAGGATATAAACCAAACTATTGAAAATATGATGGCCATGACTTTGAATGAGTTGGCCGATATATTTAAAGACGAACACGCAACCATCTTAGAACGTACCATTGCAAACGCTATGCGTAAAAGTTTAGAGAAAGGAACGCTGTATTCTTTAGAAACTTTAATAAGCAGAGTGCATGGTGTACCTAGCCAAACGATTAACCAATTAATAACTGAGAAACCTATCTTTAACGGAATAGATATTAATGTTACAACGAACGACAGCCCAAGCCAAGATATCTAAACTCAATAAACGAGTAAGGGTAGTAAGGGGTGGAACTTCTGCAAGTAAAACATTTACTATCGTTCCTTTCTTAATTGACTATGCTGTTAAAAATCCACTTGCTGAAATATCAATAGTTGCTGAAACCATACCACATTTAAAGAGGGGTGCATTAAGGGACTTTCTTAAAATCATGGATATGATAGGAATGTATGAGCCGGAGAACTTTAATAAAAGTAGTTTGGTTTATACGTTTAGCAATGGTGCTTATATCGAATTCTTTAGTGCAGATGCAGAAAGTAAATTGAGGGGTGCAAGACGTGATGTGCTATTTGTAAATGAATGCAACAATATTACGTGGGAGGCTTACTATCAATTAGCAATTAGAACACGTAGGTTTATTTATTTAGATTATAATCCAGTTTCTGAATTTTGGGTTGATACCGAATTGATTAACGATAGTGATACGGACTTTGTTGTATTGACTTACAAAGATAATGAAGCATTGGATTTATCAATTATTAAAGAAATTGAGAAAGCAAAAGAGAAAGCCTTAACTTCAACTTACTGGGCTAATTGGTGGAGCGTTTATGGTTTGGGGAATATAGGTTCTTTGCAAGGTACAGTCTTTGAAAATTGGCAACAATGTGATAGCATACCAAACGAAGCTGAATTTATTGCCTATGGAATGGACTTTGGTTTTACGAATGATCCAAGTACATTAATTGCGGTTTATAGATACAACGGTGAACTTTACATAAATGAATTGATATACCAAACTAAATTAACCAATAGTGATTTAATAGGTAAATTAAAAGAGTTAGGTATAAAATCAAATGAAATGATAGTAGCAGATAGTGCCGAACCAAAATCAATAGAGGATTTAAGACGTGCGCAATTTAGAATTGAGGGTGCTAAGAAAGGACCAGACTCAATCCGTAATTCAATAGATACTTTACAAGCGTTTAAATTGAATGTAACGAAGTCTAGTATTAATTTGATAAAGGAACTAAGGAACTATAAATGGGTGACTGATAACGATGGCAAACACACCTCACAGCCTATTGATAATTATAACCATGCTATTGATGCAATTAGATACGTAGCTTTAAACCGTCTTAAAAAGTCAACATTCTTTATTCAATAAATGTAAAACTCAAATAAATTACTATATTATTAAGATGAAAATACCCAAACGATACGAAGATTTAACAGTTGAGCAATTTCAAAAATTAGAGGAATTGAAAGCAAATGATACTTTGGATAAGTTAGACATGGCTGTTTTAAGGCTATCAATCTTATCGGGTGAACATGTTGATTATATTGAATCATTAAGCCCTAAACAAGTTTACGACTATTTACTAGATGCTTTCTTTTTAACTAAACCAATTACTGATTTAGCTTGTCCCAATGAAATTAAACTAGGTGGCGTTAAGTTTAGATACATTAAAGATTTATACGATTATAATATTTGTCAAGAGAAAGATTGGAAAGAAATGGTAAGGGCAAACGAGGGAAACTATTTTAAAGTTCTACCTGAGTTAATGGCTATTTGTCATCAAGAATACGAAAACGGTAAATGGGTATATAACTCAAGTAACCATAATCGAAATGTTGAGTTATTTAAGAAATCAAAATTAAGCGAATCACTTGGGGCTGTTTTTTTTTATTCAAAATATTTAATGATTTACACAAAAGCTATTCAGGATTGTTTAGCGGAACAAGTCAAAGTAATAGAGCAAGCGAATCAAATGATGATGGACGACTTAGAGTTTCAGACTTTTTTGAAAGGTGGGGATGGGAATACAGCGTTGGTTTAGTTGTTAAAGATACTAACCTAAACGAGGACCAAATATTTGAATGGAGTGTAATAAGGTACTATAATAAGTTAGCGTACTTAAAGGATAAAGGTAAATTTGAAATAGCGTTAAATGGCTCTAGTAGATAAAATAAAGGATTTGTTAGATGAGTTTGGGAAAGCATTAAACGATGACACCCGTAGTTCTTTAAAAAAGGTTTTAGATGATAGAGCTGCTAAACATAATGGTAGAAAACGTACAAGTCGATTAGAGGCTAGCATTAAACCGACAATATCATTTAGTAATGACTCTATTAAGTTTACGCTAAACATGAATGATTATTGGGCGGTTGTTAACGACGGTAGAAGTCCAAATAATGTAAGTGCAGAGGGACAAGAAAAGATAGCAGCTTGGAGTGCGGTTAGTGGGTTTGCTGAAAAAATAAGATTAACAGATTTAGAACAAAGAAAGCAAAAGCAAAGCCTATCTAAGCGCAAAGGTAAATTAAAGAAGTTACAAAAAATGTCATTTGATAAGGCAAAGAAAACAGCGGGCTTTTTAGTAGCACGTTCTTTAAAAAAGAAATCAATAGAAGCAACGCATTTTTTTGACGAAGTGATTAACGATGGACGGATTGAAGAGTTAGAAAGTAAATTGACTGAATTAGTAAAAGAAGATATTATAATAGAAATTAGAAGTAGTTACACATAACATGGCTTTAACAGTATATAAACAACCCGACACATTTACACCAGCTTATAACGACCAAATATTTACAGCGAAGTCTAATCAAATAGCTATTGCTGATTTTAAATATATTGTAACGGTAGTTGTTAACGGTGATACAGCTAACACTTATACAGAAGATATATTGCAACGTCCCGATGGCTATTTAGTTTTTAACGCAAAAGAATGGGTGCAAAATTATATCGAACATTATTTTGAATTTAATAATATTGTTTTAGCTAGTCCTATAAATTTAGCTACTGGCAAACGTGTGAGGGCTCAGGTTAATATTTCTGAATATTATACAGCGGCTGTTCAATCTACTACTACTATAGATTACGATGCTTTTGATGCTTGCTTAACAGATGCGGCCTTTAACGCTTACGATGAATCTGACTATGGTTTTGGCTCAACTGGTGGTTTATATTTTTTATCAAAGGATGTTGATACAATTACACCCGATAATAGGATAGCTTTAAACCAGCCTTTTTTTATACACTTTATTCCTCCACCATGTGATAATATAACTATTGAATTATTTAATGGCTTTACTTTATTGCAAACGGTTACAATAGCTTCATTTCCAACACCAGTTACTAACACCGATATTTATCAATTATATCTAGGTAGTAATATTTTCACTTCGGCATCAGTTGGTAATACCGTTGTAGTTAAATTTAAAAATGGGACAACCGTATTATTAAACTACTCTTTTGATTACCAAGACATTTGTACTAAGTATCAAGACTATGTTATTTACTACTTAGATAGAACTGGGAATATATTATCATTCCATTTCGAGCAAAAGAGTAAAAAGAATTTCAGTAAAAAAGTAAATACAGTTACTTTAAATAAGAATGTTTTAAATACAACTACTGGTGCTTATGGCTCTACTTCTTATGATAGAGAAGACCACGTTGTAAGTACTGCTATTGAATCTACAATGGATTTAAACACAACTTGGTTAACTCAGTTACAAATAACACAATTAAAAGATTTGTTTGATAGCCCAATAGTTTATGTTTGGGATTACAGCACTTTACGTTCATGCAAAGTTACAAATAATTCATTTGAAGAGTACCAACTAAACAATGAGTCGTTAATACAATTAGCTATTACTATTGATTTAGGTATTACAGAAACTAGACAACGAGGTATATAACATGGCGGTAGTAACAGATTTATTAATAGCAGCAAAAAATGGTAGTGAGAAATTACAATATTTTCCTATTGCTAAAAATATACCGATTAACATTAACTACAATTTAGCGGATGTTAGAAACCCCGACCAGCGTAAAGCTAGTTTTAGTAAAACAATTAATTTACTTGGAACTAATAAAGTAAATAAGTTATTTGAAAATATATTCTCGGTTAACGTAGCTACTCAGTATTTCAATAAGAATTTAAAGACACCATGTAAATATATCGTGGATGGGATTCAAAACTTTGCAGGTGACTTACAGTTAATCAAAATAAACATTAAGCCCGATAATTCAATAGATTATGAATGTTCGATAATTGGTGAGGGTGGTTCTTTATTTGTGGATATTGGGGACAAGTTAATTACTGGCAATCCATTAAAATTTGAAACAAGTGGATTGTTAATGATAGGTAGAAAATACACGATTAATACGTTTGTTGCTGGGGATAATTTTACAAGTGTAGCAAGTGTAGTTAGTGGAACGATTAATACAACAGGGTGCGTATTTATAGCAACAGGGACAACTCCAACTGTTTGGACAAACGAAAGTATATTAACGAGTTCAGACGATTTAGATTTTAGCGCATACGACCACACATATACACGTGCTAATCAAATAGCTTTAAACGTAGCGAATGAGGGTACTGGCTTAGGTGTGGTATATCCATTTATTGATAATGCTCAAAACGGTGGTAGT
>Ga0208554_1000028_pt1 | contig 32043 bp, 43 predicted proteins | sample Colrivmet1371B02_FD_187628 | JGI IMG/M metagenome (GOLD analysis project Ga0208554, IMG submission 187628) | Estuarine microbial communities from the Columbia River estuary - metaG 1371B-02 (SPAdes) (version 2) | ecosystem: Environmental > Aquatic > Marine > Intertidal zone > Estuary | place...
ATTCAATGGATTCAAATTGTTTTTTGTTTTGACAATTAATTCGCCCGAATCATCAACATCGACGTTGAAATTTTGGTTCAAATAATTGTTCACGGCCGGAATCACAACATCGGATGAAACGATCAACGATTTTTTCGCGATCATCGAATTGATGATTGATTCACGTTTGAACGATTTAATTGCGGCCTTTGCTTCGTTTTCCTTTGCCGGAATGATTTCATCAACCAAACGTTTGTTTTCGTTGGTTAATTCAATCAATCGATTTTGCAGTTCCTCGGCGCCCGTGTTTGTCGCCCTGGTTGATTTCTCAAATGCCACGTTGATGATATCGTCGAACTTTTTATCCTTGACATCATCCGGCGACAATGAAAACGTTTTTTTGATTTTGTGTTCGATTTTCGACAATTGTTCGCCGCGAATTTCGTCCTTTATTGGTTGAATGAATTCCGGATCGTTTTTCAAAACGTCGCGTTGAATTGATTTGAACGATGTGACAATTTCGTCAACGTTCGCATCGTCGGAATTTAATTTGGTTAACGTATCGGCGTTGATTCCGATTTTTTTCAAAAATGTTTCGATGTTCGTCATGTTGGATTTTTAATTGATTTGTGATTCACTTGTTTCGTCGATTGTTGATTCCGGTGTTTGATCCGGTGTTTCAACGTCAACGGTTTTTTTGGTTTTTTTGTTTGGTGTTGGTGTTGGTGTTGGCGTGAATTTGATTTTTTCACGGGCCGATTCGTCGATGATGTCGAATTGTTTGTGTCGCCCTGTTTTTTTCATCAAATCCCATGCAACCATTGTGATTTCGGAAATCTTTCCCGTTTTCACATTTAAAACTTTGATTTTTTTCATTGTGTTGTTTTTTTACAAATATAAAATTTTATTGAACCCCAATTGCAATTGATTGATTCGATGTAATTAATGCAAAAAACCATTCCGATCCCTCCGGAATTAATTCATTTGAAATCGTTTCATTTTTAACGATTGTATAAATTTTTTTTAATGTTTCAATGTCATTGTTGGCCGATGCGATTTCGGTCGCCTCCGATAATTTGGTCATTTGTTCGATTGTCATTTTTTAAAATATTGCGTGATTGTTGATTTTTCGATATTGTATTCATCAAATAATTTATCCATAAAAAAACTAACTTTTGGATGTGTTTCAATTAACCATTCCGGCGCGTAAACATAGGCCGTAAATGATTCGGCCCAAAATTCTGAATGATTAACTTCGCCGTATTTTGTGGGCGCATCCGATAATTTTATTTTTAATTTTTTCATCAAATCTTTCATTTTCACATGTCCTTTTGGATCCCCCCTATAAAATGCGATTTGATTTGGATCGACTTTGTTATGTATCAAATGTGCAAATTCATGTGTAATTGTTGGCGCAACGTTTTGATCGATAACACGCGAAACGGATGAAATCGTCCAAAATTTATTTCCATTAAAACGAGTTTTTGAAATCATCAAACATTCATCTGAATAATTACGTCCCTCAATTTTTTGATTGTCCTTTATTAAAACGGACAACATTGAATTGTCTGTATAACAAACGCCACCGGCATCACTTGGAACCTTTGCGATTTGTTTTGGATTTATTTGTTGTTTTGATTTCCACAAATCCGAATTTGAATTTGATGATGGATTTCCACGTTCGGATTCATTTAATAATCCAACAACGGTTTTTTTTTCATTTGCTATTTCGGCCGCGCCGTCTTGACCATTAACCAAATCAATAAAGTTTTTTTGAATGGATGGCGATTGTGTTGTTGCTAAAAATTCCGAATTGTATTCATTTTTTTTATTTGCCGATTGATTTTTTTCATTTGTTTTATTTGCATCATTTAAAACTTCATTGATTTGTTGATCAACTTTCGTTTCAACTTTCGTTTGTTCCAATCCCAATTTTTCGCGTTGTGATTTGGTCAATTTGAAAGGGATGGCGGCGTGTCGACAATTATAACCGCCACGATACACGATAAAATTGTCCGGTGTTGTTCCGGAAATCATTCCGGTTCCGTTATTGTTGGCCCAATTTATTTCACTTTGCAATTCGGATTTTTGCAATACACGTTTTCCAACCCAACGTCGACATTGGGGCCGTGAATCGTCAATCAATGAACCAACATATCGAAACGCATCCAATCCGAATTCATCGGCAATTCGCGCGTTTGTTTGGCCATCAAATTGGCCTAATGCGTCGCGTGATACTTGTTTCACATATCGTGAATAAAGGCCGTCAATATTCGGATTTCCCAAAACATAATTTCTCAAATATTCCTCCAATTGCGTTCGATTTGTTCCGGCGACGATATTTTGAAAAATACCTTGACGAACCGGTTCAATGAAATTTGTGTTCACGCCGGATCCGGTCAACCCGTTCAACGTTGTTTCAACGGCCAATTTTTGAACCGGTGAAACCAATTTTTCCAATTCGGATTTTGACAAATCGTTCACATTTTTATGAATGTCAAAATTGAAATCCGAAATCGTTTGAAAATTTCGTAAATATTTTGTGATTGCCGACGGCATGGTTGAACCTTGAATTGCGTCAATCATGATTCGATCCAATGAATTCACCAAATCAATGTTTTTTTCATCGAATTGAATTGTTCCACCCTCAACATTCAATTTGTTGATGGCCTTTTTTAAATCTTCAAAAATGATTTTTTCAACGTCATTCAATTGACCATACAAATCCAATTCGGCCGTGTCGATTGTTTTGATTTTTTTATCAATGATTTTGATGATCGCGTCGGTGAATTCGGCCATTGGTCAAAATTAAGCCGTTACCGGCGTTTTAATTGGTGAACCCAATATGTTTTCCGCTTGGTTCATATCAAACCCATAAATCGTTTGTAATAACGTCAACGCCGCGTCGCGTTGTGTGATTCCTTGGGAAACGGATTGTTGAATTTGCAAAATACCTTGAACGCCACCAACGGTTCCCTTTAAATTCGCCTGGGCCTGGGCCCGTTGACGATTCAATTCCGTATCGCCTCCAAATTCACCGGAAACATCAATGACGGTTTTCGGAATATACGATTCCAACATTGGCGCCATTGCCAAATCCAATTGATTGAAAATGTCACCCAATGGTTGTTCCAAAAATTGTGTTCCGTTTAACGCAACCAAACCGGCCAATGTTTTATAAGCGAACAACGATTTCAACAAATCATCCTTTCGAATCGTTCCGGATGCCAACAACATTTGTTTGTCCTTAGTGTTTAAATTGAAAATTGGATCGTATGAAACCAAAACTTCAACCATTCGCGAAACGGATTTGTTTCCGGAAAAACGTTTTCGGGCCAAATCCTTTGTTGACTCAACCAAAAACGCAACCGGCGCGTTTTTATCCGATAATTTCGTGATTTCATCAATCAAATCGGATTCGGATTTCATCGAAAACGAAATCGGTTTCACGATGATTGGATCCGACGGTTCAACGACATTTCGATATTTTTCAATGAAAACCAATGAACGATAAATGATTTCATCGAATACGTTGTTTGAAATCTTTGTCAATTGCGAAAATGAATCCTCACGATCGATTTGTTTGGCCGTTCCGCTTTGCGCCTCATCAATGGTTGTTAAATGTAGTGCGTCCTCGGCCTTTCTTAACAATGTTTCCCATGCTTCACCCGAATATTTGATGATATCAACCGGCGGCGAAATGAATCGCAACATCGGTTCGGATGATGTTGTTTCACCCATTGCGGAATTTCCTTTCTCACGAATGAAAACGCCAAATGGCGAACGCGAAATCACGCGGCCCGAACCTTTGCATGTTCCACAACGATCATGTTCGTCGGTTTCGGAATTATACACAATCCCGTTTCGACATCCTTTCGCGTCGCATGTTTCGGCCTGTTCCTCACGATATGGAAACGCCGATGTGGTCATGACCGCCGTCCAATCCGAATATTGGCGAATTGCTTCATTGGCAAACGGAACGAACGCCGAAAAATACGAATCGAAAAAATTTTCATCGGTGTAATCGCCACCCAAAACGATGGCCGGAACCATCCCAATGTTGTGTTCGTAAATCAAAACCGTGTTAAATTTCCGGTCGATTTTGGAACCAAATTGTTCGTGACGATAAAAACCCGTTTCCGTCAATGAATAATAAACACATCCATCGTCAACATTGCGTCCATTAACGCGAACCATTGAATGTTCATTTTCGGTTTCCCAGGTAATAATGTTTTCATCCAAAACCTTTATTTGATCCGACATTATCAACACCGGTTCAACATCAACCTTTTTTGATGGATCGGTCAACCCGTCGCCGGATGGAATCCACGCCAAAAATCCGTTCGGATCTTCAATCATCCGACGCATGATGAATTTTTGGATGTACGAATAAAAAAATTGACCATTGAATTTTTTTTCCGACAAATATGTGTTCAATTCGTCCGAAACCGAAATCGAAAAATTGGCGTTTTGGAATATCCGAAACAATTTGTCGATGGCCCGATTCATCGAACCTTTCGTGATTGGTTCATAAATCGACAAACGATATTTTTGAACCTCCGGATCTTCATTCGGTCGCCGTTGTGTCAATATGCGTTCCGGATTGCGGCCGCGTGTATGGATGAACATCGTTTCCCGAACACGGTTCCAATGTTCGTATTTTTTCGGATGATAGCGATCATCATTTAATAAGGCCGGAATTTGTTCGATATTCATATTTTAACAAGTTAGATTTTTTGAACAATCACAATGTTCGAATTTTATATCGGCCCACCATCGCGTTCCGGTTTCATTATTTTTTCCAATTTCACCCTGGAAATTATATTCGCGCCCGTCAATCATGACATCAGCACCGGCGATAATTCCAATCAATTTTTTCGCGAATGGTTGTGGCAATGGAAACGTTTTCATCGTCCATGATTCACAAATTTGCGTTCCGGTTGTTTTGCGCGATGATTCAATGATTGATTTCGTAATTTGAAACGAATCGTTTTCAAAATAGGCCGGAACCCTTAGTTCGTTTGAATAAACAAATGGCGTTCCGCCTTGAACATTCGACCAATTGTTCCCGTAGTACATGCCAAAACAATCCGTTGATGAATAAACCGATGAAATCAAAACCGAACGTTTTTCATTTTCGCAAACCTCCAATTTGAACGGTTCCGAACAAAAACAATCGACTTTGTCCGGATCGGTGAAAATTTCATTTATTGGATCCGTTGTTTTTGAAAAACAAAATTCAAAATAAAAACATGGATCCTTTAATAAAATGTTTGATATATAATCGGAAATGTATGTGAAATCAAATTCAATTTGTTGGATTTGTGTTTCGGTCGATGTTCCATTGTATTCAAATGTTTCAAATTCGCCAATGAATTGATTTGAAATAATATCATCAAACAAACGGTTGTCAATTGGAACGATTTCATCGTCACAACATGTTCGGATTTGAAATGATGCCATCCCCACAATTGTCGAAAACAAATTTGGTGTCGTCCATCCATCGTTCGTTCCAATAACCGCGTTATTTTGTTGAAATTGAAACGTGAATGTGTCGCCTATATTGAAAACATTCCAAAACGGCGAATCATTTCCGCACAAATTACAATTGACTGATTCGCCACAATCGCACAAAACCAATCCATCGCCAACAATCAATCGTGAACAATTCAATAATGTTCCACAATTGACAATTAGTTCATCGCATAATAAACGCGAATTTGGAACGGGACACGCGTTGATTTCCGAAATATCGCAATAAACAACATCGCCCAATTGATACGAATCAAATATTAATCCCATGGTTCAAATTTATTATAATAATGACAAATATCCACAAACAATATATCGACCATTTCCCAAAGTTGAAATGTCCAATTCGGCCGTCGCGTTGTTTCCGGCGAAATCGTCGTCCATCAAAGCAACATTGAACAATTGCGGAATTCCGTTTGGCGATGGATTGTTTTCGGATTCCAAAATATTATTCACATTGCCGCCCAAATATGGTTCCATGAAAAATATAAAATCGCCGTTTATGTTTGAATTATATCGAACACGAATTCGTTTGTAATCGTTTGGACAAAATGGATTTGTTACGGGAACAAACGCCGTTCCCGTGTTTAATATTCCTTGAATTTCAAAACCTATCAAATGTGAACTAATTGGCGCCACATTCGGTTCGTTTGGAATGGCGTTGACATCGAATGATTTGACCATGTTAATGATGTACGGTGAACCAAACAATGGCGACAAATCTAATTGATAAATATATTCATAGTTGATTGTTCCATTTGACCAATTGTTGTTGATTCCCAATGTTGAAACATAGGTGTTCCCCAAAAACCCAACGTTTGTTCGATTCATGAATGTCGCCGTGTTTGCAACAAATACATTTGATCCATCGAATGGCGTGTTTTCCCATCGAACGCGTGTCAAAAAATCGGTTGTGACATTGTTAAAATAATCTTTAACGATTAAATTCCCCAAATTTTGCCATCCGAACGGGAAACCGGCGACGCGATTTGAAACGTGTTGTTCAAACATGAAAAACGTTGTTTCGGTCGCCGTTGGAAACGCGGCGTTTTTATAATAAACATTCAATGAAATCCTGGTCAAATATTGTTGGAAATAATCGCCGCCCCAATTTTCAAGGCAATCAATAAACGTCCCCACACTTATTTCAACATGATGTTGAATTCGTTCCTTTAATGTTGGACGAATGCAATTTGCGTTGATTTGTGAATTGAAATATTGGTTAAATGTTGAATCGGTTTCAACAACGCATGTATCACATGTTGAATCCGGTGTTGATGTGACCGGAATTTGTTCGGAAATAAACGTGTTGACCATTGATCCATCGCCCGAATAAACGATTGCCGCCATTCGATATTTTCCAATCGGTGAAACGGTTGTGTCAACATAGGCCGAAACAATCCAATCGTCGCCGATATTCAATGAATTAACGGATGGCAAAACAATATGATTGTTTATTATTCCCGTTCCACCGGATGTTTGAATGACGGCCCGTGATGAATCGTAATTCGTTAAAAAATCGACGGTGTTATTTGTTCCGGTTTCATCGAATAATTCAAAAACACAATATCCCATCCCTCCAAAACTTGCATCGATTTTAACGCGAAACGTCACATTCGTTTTTTCAATTGTTGAAAAATTCAATTGTGTTCCGGTTGACCTGGTCAATTCAAATGTTGGCAATGGCGACGTCCATCCGGTGAATTCCGACGGGCCGTTGTATAGCCCCAAATTATAAAAACGCGATGAATAATTCAATGAATTGTTCACGAAACATTCCGTTGGTTCATCCAAAATCAATGTGTTTGGATCGCGAATGTATGTCAACGAACAAAGTTTTTTGTTGGCATTGTAAACCGAACCAATCAAATTTTCGTAATTCGAACCAATTGCCGGATTCGGCGCGTTCACCGAATTTCGTCGCCATTTCGGATTGTTCAACAATGATGAATTCGCGATCCAATTTTCAATGTCGGAAATATGATAATAGTCAATTTGAATTTGAAAATTATTCGCGTCAACCCATCCGAAAACAACATCAAAATTTGTTTGACTAAATTGATTTGAACCCGTTCCAATTAAGTTCATCACATAACCGGCCGGGTATGTCATGACGGCCGCGTTAACCTCAATAAACCAACCTTGTGGCGGCGGCGCGTTAACCGATGACGGATATTTTGAATCGAAATCACATGTGAACGCAAACAACCAGGGATTGAACCAAACTTTGAATCCGGTGTCAATCGTATTCGCATAATTGAAAAAATATGTGATTCGTTTTTTGTCGCAAATCGCCGATTCGGTGAAAATGGTTGTGTCGGATGGACTACGAACAACGTCATTCATTAAAATTCCCGACGGGCCACCAGGTGTTTGAATTAACAATTGTTCCAAACACAAACAATCACATGGCGCCGGTGTTGATAATCCATCCAAATCAACTTTCGTACAAATACAAACGGAATCATCGGCGTTCAATACGCAAAAATTGACATAACAATTCAAATTTTCATTCGGGCCGATTGGCAACCACGTACAATCAAAAGTTGATGAACCGCCGGATGGAATCGATAATGGAAAACCAACCGAAAACGCAAATTCATTTGGACAAATTCCATTGTCAAATGTATAATTAACATCAAATGATGTTGAATTTGATATTGTTATTGAAACCGGTGTTGATGCTGAAAATTGAACAACCGATCCGAAATCATGTGTTGTTGGCGAAACCGCGCCCGTTCCAAAAACAACCGCGTCAAAATTAAAAATTTGCGGCGTGTCTAATCCGTGTTGTGTTGTTTGAAAATTAATGGTTAATGTTTCCGGCGGCTTCATACCACAAACATCAAAAACAAGTTCAAACGTATCACCGGATTCGACTTGAAACGGATATGATGGCGCCGCGCCGTTAATTGTAACAATTGTCACCGACCATGTCGTTCCGGAAAAACTCATTGAAATTGCTTCAACATCCAATCGCGTGTTGTATATATTTTCAACGTTGCATGTGATACGTTGACAACATCCCTCATAAATATAATTGATTCCAACACTTGAAGGAATCATACAATCGCCAAAACTAAAACGCGGAACCGCCATATTTTTATTTTTTATACAATGCCCGAAACTTGCATCGTTCGATTTACAAAATTAATTTTAACCTCTTTAACCTGGCCATTTTTTGCCGTTCCGTTTTGAATGATCCGAACCGTTTTTGAAAAATCAAAATTAGTCAAATCCGAACAATTGAATTGAAATGTGAAATCAAAATTAAAATTTCGCGCCGATGGCAAACGGGGATTGTCGATATAATGGAACAATGAATATAAATTGTTATTGTAACCCTCTTTAAACCACAAAGGATAATTAAACAAATTCGATGTTGAAACCGTTTGACCGCCACTAATTACGGGCCCACCGGTGAACGATTCCGGATAATCATGTTTGATTGTTGCGTTTTGACGATCCACGCCGTCCCAAATTAACAATTTGTAATTCATGGCCGTGTGTTGGTTCATCAACAACGCGTTTGTGTTTCCGGATGTCAATTGTCCCCCAAAAAACAAATTCAATAAACCGCCTTGAAAAACGGCCAATATTTCAAATATTGTTCCCTCATTGTCAACGCCATCGGAACGGAAACGGGCCGGTGAAAATGGCAATGTGTTAATCAATTGACCTTTTTGAATTGGATTATATGGATTGTTCCATTCAACGATGTCCGAATATCGTTTCATTGCTTCATTCCCAATGATGTCAATCGCATCCGGAACATATTCATATCGACCAAACGCGAATCGTTCATCGTCAATCCATGAAAAACATATTTTATTTTCCACAATTCGATTGTCGTTCATCAATTGTTCCGAATCAATCCATGACGCGTTTGAAATAAAATAATCCTTTCGTTCAAAATATAATGTGTTCCCGACGATTTGCCAATCGCCGTTGAATGTCGGTTTCAATAAATTATTCAAAAACGTTTCGGCCGTTTCGATTGGATTATTGTCCTCAATCATATCATCCGATATAATGTTTTCGTTTATACCTTTTTCAATCGTCGCGGAAAACAATAATAAATTGAAATAAGGTGACGCCGGATCGGTTAAAATTGTCGATTGAAAATTTAATCCACATTGTTCACATAAATCATCCAAATATTCGCGAACCAATCCCGTTGGATGTTTTTTGTTGCATGTGTCAAAAAATCCGACCATTACCGCCAACGAATCGCCCAATGAATCCAAAACACTATTCGGCGACAAATCGGCGTCGTCACATGTATCCTGGTCGCAATCGGTGAACGGAATCGCACAAACGATTGAACAAATCACGAAAAAAACGCCCGAAATAATTAAAATGACCAAAACAAATGGAATCAAAACCGTCGAAACAATATTTCCCAATAACGCCAATAAAAAACCTAAAATGATGTGCCACCATTTCGGCCGTCCCTCCAAACAATAATTGACATTTACGGGATGAATTATTCTTTGACCAATGATTGGTTTTGATTCGATGCAATTATATTGCAATTCGTTTTCAATGACATTGGCCGTCACCGAACAATCCGGTTCACACCAATCCAATGAATCGCCACGAACAATTCCAACGAACACCGGTTCGGAACAACACGAATCATAAATTTTAACATCGATTTTTTGATTGAATCCAAATGGATCATCAATCAATAATGTTTTTATTAATTGATAGCCGTCATCATAAAACGTTAATTCGGATGAAAACGATCGCGTTGTTTTTCCGGCGTTGTCGGTTCGCCTTAGTGTGACCTCAAACGTTTCGATTCCATCAATTCGACCGGTCAACAATGCGTTGTTGAACGTGATTTTCATGTTTGAATTCATCGCGCTTTGTTTCTTATACGGTTGTTTTTATATTGAATCTTCGAAACGATTCCGTTGATTCCACGTTCATCGATGGACAAATTCAAACCCTTTTGTTCGCGAATTGCTTTCTCAATACGATCCAACTTTCCATCCATTGAACGATTGTTCATCGTCATGATTTGCCCGTTCAATCCTTTCGCCAACAATGGATCCCGTCCGGAATGGATCGCCTCCAATAAAGGCCGGAACCTTTGCGTTTTTTCCTTTGTCACAACGAATTCACCGCGATGGACAATTCCGGCCGGTTGATATTTGCCACCGTCGCCCGTGTAACCACCCGTCGCGAATGACGCCGCCGCCCTTGCCTGGGCCCTTGCCGCCACCAATCCGGCCGCCAATGCGATCAATGTCGCGGCAATCGTAAACGGCGCCGCCGCGCCACCTTCGGCCGCCGCCTTTGAAATGGCCACCGCCGAATTCGCCACCAATTCAATCGCCGCCAATGCTTGTTGTGCGCGAACGAAATTGGCCTTTTTTTCGTTCAGTTTATTCAAACGATCCTCCTCAATTTGCAACAATTCGGCGTTTCCCTTTTCGGCGATTTTCGCGGCCGCGTCAACACGTTTTTGTTGTGCGTTAATTTGTCCCTCTGTTTCGGAAATGGCGGCGTTCAACGCCGTGTTTGCCAAATCAATGGTCGCCTTTGCCACTTTCTCAATCCCATCCAAAACCGCTTGTTTTCTTTCATCGGCTTGTTTTTTCGATTCGGCCGTGTTTTCATCGTCCAACGCCATGATTTGGTCGCCGAAATCTTGACGCGCTTTCAAAATGTCCAAATCGGCTTGTTTCTCAATTAACACCCTTTCATCGGCCGTCAATTTAACATTCAATAATTCGGCGTCCCTTTTGCTTTGAATCCCTTGAACGACCAAACTTTCCTCGGATTGAATTGAATCCTTTAAATCGCCTAAATTGGCGTTCAATTGTTCTTTTATGGCGTTTCGTTCGGCCGTTGATCGTGACGCCGCGAATTGTTCAATCAAAAATCCTCGTTGACGTTCGATTTCGGCCGTGTTTTGTTCAACCTCTGTCAATTGACGATCCAAATCAACTTGACGAATTTCGGCCAATGTTTGATTTCGTTTTTCCGCCGCTTGAATTGTGACCTGGTTGATTTCATCATTTGTTTCATTAACGACTTTTAATGTTTGCAATCGTCTAACCTCAATGAATTGTTGTTCAATTCCGGCCGTTAATGTTCCGGCTTCACGCGCTTTGTCGATTCGGTCTTTTATCGTGTTGTTGATTTCATCGATTTCGAATTGGGCCAATGCTTTGATTTTCGTTTTCTGTTCATCCAATGATTTTGGATCGATGAATTCAATCGGTTGTTTTTTAACCTCAACACCCAAATCACGAATTTCACGTTGCAAATCTAAAATCAATTCACGGCGTTTGTCACCTAATTTTTCCGCCGATTTCGCCGATTCATCGTCAACCTTTTTAATCGTTTGACCGGAATCAACAATTTTTTTTGAAATATCATCAATTGATTTTGTTGTCAAATCATATTGGGCCTGTAAGGCCTCAACATTTCCATAAATTTGATTTTGTAAATTTTTTGCGTTGTCCAATTCAATTTTTTGATCAGTAACGGAAACGAATCCCGTTTTTTTCTGTTGTGCTTTCAAATCGGCCGCCGCCTGTCCCTCCTTTGCCTTAATCAATTTTTCCTCCAAATCCAATTGTTGTTTTGTCAATTCAACCAATTGTCCCTCCGCCGCTTTCGCGAATGCCACTTGTTTAATTGAATTAACTAAATTTTGATATTCGGCGTCTAATTGTTTGATGAACTTTTTTTCGTCCGTGATGTTTTTGATTGTCGTTCCATATTGACCATTTAATTGATCAATCAATTTTTTTCGTTCGGCCGATCCGGTGTTGGCCGATTTTATTTCCTTGACTAATTTGTTCAATTCGGAAATTGATTTTGCCGATTCCGCGTTTGCCTCGGTGTTTGCCGTCGTCAACGCCGTTTGTGAATCCAATAATTTTTCGGTTTGAACCGCCGTTTCCTCAACCGAATCCCCAAAATCAACGAACAACGCCGCCGCCGTCGCCAATAATCCAACAATCAAACCAATTGGATTCGCTTTCAACGCCGCGTTGAATCCTGTTGTTGCAATGGTCGCCGCGCGTGTTGCCACCGATTGCGCCGTCGTTGCGCCCGTCATTAAATTGGTCGCCGTCGTCGATGCGCGTGTGAATAACGCCTTTGCACGTTGAACAACCAATCCAATTTGTTCCTGTATTAATAACGCCTTAAATCGCAATTCATAAATCAATTGTTGTTGAATTGCCGCCTTTTGTTGGCCAACATAAAACGCGACCGCACCGGCCAACAACAACAACGCCGTTTGGTTTTCCTCAACGAACGCCGGAACCTTTTGAATTGCCGTGATAAAATTGAACGCCGCGTCGGTTAATGTTTCGAAAATTGGCAATAATCCCGTTCCGATGGATCGTTTCAATTCGTCGAACTTTCCGACCAATGTGGACAATCGACCGGCCGTTGATTGTGACAATTTATCGGTCAATCCGAAAAACCGGCCACCCTCCGATGTCAATGATTTGAAACCGTCCTCCAAATTTTGAAACGATATTTGTCCCTCGGATCCCAATTTTTTCACCTGGGATTCGGAAACACCCAATTGTTTCGCGAATTCGCCAATGATAGGAACACCGGCCTCGGTTAATTGGTTGATGTCCTCGGCAAATAATGTCCCTTGAACACGGGCCTTTCCATAGATCACGGCCAATTCGTTGAAATCCTTTCCGGTCGCCGATGCAACGTCACCAATTCGCCCCAATGTCGTCGTTAATCCATCAACCGGTTCGCCAAATGCTAACAACGCCTTTCCGGCCTGGTTAACCTGTTCCGGTGTGAATGGCGTTTTGATTGAAAATTGGTTCAAATCTTCGAATACTTGTTTCGCCTTTTCCGCCGACCCCAAAAACGTTTCCAATGATATTTGAACGGTTTCATAATTCGAAACCGCTTCAATGGCGCCCTTTCCGAAATCAATCGCCGATGCGGCCAATGAAACGCCACCAAACGCCGCCGCCGCGCCAGTTAATGTTTTTTTCAATCCGGTCAATTGGGATTCGGCGCCCTTTGTCGCCGTTCCAATGTTTCCCAATCCGGCTTTGACGGCCTCCAATTCACGACGCAATTGAGCCGTGTCCGCTTGAATTTTGAATAAAACGTTTTTAACCGCCATGATATTTTTATTTTATTTTTTCGAATGCTTCATTTCGTTCATCGATAATTCGGAAATATGTTGCAACGGTTTGATAATATTCATCGGTTGAAAGGTTTTCCAATGCTTTCATTTCGGTGACTTTTGAATCACAAATTATTTGATTGACGAAATTGATTTGGTCAATGTATCGCCCAATTTCAAACGATGCAAAATTTGATTGAACCGTTCGTTTGACGGGCCGTTGGCTTTCAAATAAACGTGAATATCGTTGACGGATAGTTCCGAATATTTCGTTGTGAATGCGAACGCCCGTTCCAAAAAAAAATCCTTTGAACGGCCATTTGATTTAATTTTTTCAATTTTTTTCGATTTCCAAACGTCGGAAAAATCGGTTTCATCCTCGCCATTCAAAACGAAATAACACGCCGCCAATTCAATCAATGTATTTTCCTCGCCTATGTATGTCAACCGGAATTCAATTTCACTTAATAAGTGAAACAATTCAACGATGTTCCCATTGTTCGCCGCTTTTTTCATTGAATCGATGAATATTGTCATTGATTCGTTCGTCATGTTCATTTCGGCGAATCGTGTGGCGATTTCGGCCGCGATTGCACGTCGCGCCGGAATGGTCATGATGTTGGTGTATTGAAACCATTCGTCGCCATCATCGTCGATGAATACGCGTTCCAATGGAATTTTTGATCCGGTTGTTGAAATCGATTTCGATTCCATTTCATGTTTTGGTTTTCGGTTGAATAAATTCATTTTTTGGTTTTTTTGGTGTTTGCGATTTTTCCCGAACCTTGTTTGTTAACACTAACCTGGCAAATCGCATACGATGTTGATTTGTCCTTTCCGGATGATTGAACCGATGAAACACATCGATTGAATTTCGCGCTGAAATGTTTTGTTTTTGGCATGGTTCGAATTTTTCGTTTGCCAAATTTAAAACTTATTTGAATGTTTTGATGAAATCATTGTGAAATGTCCAAATGTAATATCGAAAACAATCCAATAAGTGTGTCAATTTCGCGTCCTTACCTTTGTCAATGTCGCCATCCGGTGTTGTTTCGACGGCCTGTAAATCATGAATCAAAAATTGACATGATGAATCAATGACCAGGTCACCGTGTTTTTGCAACATCGAATTCAATAACACGCGTGAATTTTTAATCGATGGATTGACCGTTGGAACCTTGAACGCCGATTTCGGGATTTCAAGTTCATCGCGAATGATTGTGTAATAATTCAACGCGCCTTTCGTCATGGCGGAACGATTCGCCCCCGACGCGTCACCGGTGACGATGAAAAACCGTTCACCGAATTCGATTTTGATCGTTTCGCATAAATTGAAAATATCGGAATTCCGCAATCGAAATTCACGAAATATTCGAATCTTATTTCCATACGATTGACCGGCAATACATGTGATTGGATCAACGTTGAAATCGAACGACAAAATGATTGGTTCGTTTGGATGAATTTCAACATTCGGTTTGACCGTTTTGAATTTGTCGAACGCATACGCAAACGGCCGTTGAACATCCACGACATCCCAATCGCCATTCACGAAAACCGCGCGTGTGACATCATCCAAATTTTCCATCGCGGCCATGTATTCCGGCGGCAATGTTGGATTATCAATCATCAACGCCCGTTTGTAAAAATAGGACGGTTTCAATTCGTCATTGATGAATGGTTCGTGAAATTCCGTTTTCGTCCACGTTTGCGATGGATTGCATGTCATTAAAATTAATCGCGGCGGCGTTTTCAATGGTTCCGCCAATATGTGACGGCCCACCCTCAATTTGCATTTGTCAAACGTTTTTTTTTGTAGTTCCTGTGATTCCTCCAACAAAAAAAAATTCGTTTCCAATCCGTCGAACCTGGTCAAATTTTTGTCCATGTTGTAATTTTCGGGAAAAAATTCCAACGTTGAACCATTTGTGAACGTGACGATATGATCCGTTTGATGATATGATTTAATGAAATTTTTCGGGCAAAGTTTAAAAAACGTCGGAATGGTCGTTCGTTTCAATGACGGCAATGATTCACGAATCACATGTGATTTTGAATGTGGAAATACACGGGCCAACGCAATCAACGTCGCCAACGAAACAAATGATTTTCCGCCACCGGCCGCGCCTCCAAACAATAAACATTCATATCGAAACGAAAAAACCGCCTCCATGAATTCAAATTGTTTTTGATGTGGTTCAAACGCAATGTTCATTTTTGATTGGCCCGAATGAAATCGTCAAATTGATCCAATGGAATATCCAACGAAAACGAAATTCCGGATTTTAAATGAATCGCCGTTCGATTGTCATTGTCGCCATAAAAACATTGCAATTCATCCAATCGAAAACGAAATGGACATCGTTCAACCGGATGTTCCATTCCCAAATCTTCGAAGATAATTTCGGAATTAACCATAAAAAACGCATCACAAAAAACCAATTCGCCGTTTCGTTCAATCATATTTCCAATTTTTTACGTTCCATCAATTCCGAATATATGTCAATCCAATAATCGACCGATTCATTGTCCAACGATCGTTCGTTTTTCAATTTGAATTCGGTCAATATACTATCAATTTTTTTATGAACGAACAACATGGCCGTTTGAACGTCACCATGTTTATCAATTAACCTATCAACAACGTCGTTTTCCATCAATTAAATTCAATAACCTGGTCACCAATTTTAAAAATTTGTTTGTCGCCCGAAATTTCAACGTTCATGTTTTCGCCCCAATTCGCCGGATCAACATTTTTCAACGCAAAAATCACGGCCGTTGCATTTGGGCCAACATATCGTTTTTTGGTTTTGACGCGTTTTCCGGTCAATTGTCCGGTTATGGAAAACAATTCGTCGATTTCGGTTTCCTCAACCCAATAACCAACAACCAATCTCATCAAACCATCCTCCGATTTTTCGCGAATTGATTCCTTTCCGATTTTGGCGTGTTTTTCCTTTGCCTTTTTGTATCGGTCGGAAATCCATGAATCGCCATCCGACCAATTCCAAAACGTTCGAACCGTGATTCCATGTTCGCCACAACATGATTCGATCGTCACGTTGCCGGTTTCATAGGCCGAACAAATCAATTCGATTTTTTCGCGACGTTCGACCATTATTTCGGCCGCCGTTTTTTGAACCTTTTTTGGCTTTGCCGTTTTCGGTTCGGTTTTCTTTTTTGTCATGGTTCCATTTGTTTGGACATGGATGTCCCGTTGGCGTGTTTTACGAACGCCGAATCGTTTTGTTGTGCAAATATATCAAAACAATGATTGTTGAACGTGACGTCCGTTTAAACGTTGAACATGTTGTTCGGCCTGTTCGCGAATTTTTCGGATTGCATTTTCACGCGATTTCAATGAATCAATCCAATCCATTATTTCATCCGGCGATTGGGCGACGAAATAACCTTTTGACGTCGCGACCAAACCAGGAACCAAATTGTTCAAACGAATGTATTGAATCATTTTCCGGATTCGTGATTCCTTGAATTCAATTCCAAAATGTGCTTTCAATCCAATGGCTATTTTATCGGCCGTGACAATGTTTGATTTTCCAACTTTCGTTTCAAATCGTTTGATTATGATGTTGACGACATATTGTTCCTCCGGTGTAATTTCAACGGTGAAATCTTCGAATCCGACTATCATGATTTTTTGAGTTTTTCCAATTGATCAATTAATTTTTGACGTTTTTCCGACCAACTATCAATCATTTTTTGAGTTGTTTTTTTTTGTTGTTCCAATGATTGAATCAAACGATCGGCGTGTTCAATTCCGTTTTGAATTGAATTTGATGTGTTGAATAAATTCATATATTTTTGTCAAATTGTGATTGAATGAAATCAGACTTTCGAATTTTCGCCCATTGGTTTTTTATGTTTTGTTTTCGGATTTGGTCAAATATCAATTCCAATGAACCGGCCGTTCCAGAATAAACCAAAACGATTTTGAAAACGTAAATGGTTAACGTTAAAATGGCAATTGTAATAATTGCAACAATTGAAATTGGAATAGTCCAAATCAATGAAATTTTTTCGATTGTGTTTAATTTTTTCATGTGTTCAATTTATTAATAAAATTACAATGATTGATCCCGTCGCATATCCAAAACCCATACACATGGCAATTTTGAAACGTTCGGCGTTCGTTTTGGCTTCGATTTGATATTTGATGAATGGCAAACCTAAAAACGGGCCTACAAACGCCCAAAAAACCATTGGGATTGAATCTTTGTTTGCGACGGAACCAATGTAAAATGTTGCGGCGATTTCAATGATTAAACTTGAAATGAATAATATTAAAAATTTCATGATTAAAATGGCAAATCGCCGGAATCGGAATCAATCGATTCCAAAAATGATTGTGGTTTTGTTTCTGGTTGTTGAGGTTCGTTTTTATTTGTTGCGAATTCGGAATCGCGTTCGATTGACGACATGATTTCACATTTTTCGCCGATGATTTGAATCGATTTTTGTTTGATTCCGTTTTTATCAATGTATTCATCAATTTCAATTTCGCCAACGATTAAAATTTTCATTCCTTTTTTGATGTAATTTTCGGCGAATTCGGCCGAATAACGAAATTGAATGATTCGAAACCATGTGGTTTTTTTTTCATCCTTTATTTTTTTGGTGACTGCGATGGAATATTTCGCCGTTTTGATTCCGTTGGTCGATGTTAAAATTTCCGGATCCGATCCGACATTCCCGACAATTGTGATTTGGTTCATGGTTTTATGATTTTAAGTTGATTATTTGGTTGAATGATGTTTGATTGTTCAATGATTAATTGGTTTTGAATTAACCAGGATTCGAAATTCAATCCCATTGGATGGACGGCGCGATCTAATGGTTGACCGGATTCGTCAGTTCGTTGGATTCCGTTTTCATCCATTGCCGGTTCAATTTTACATTCACGAATGAATTCGCGTTGCAATAACATCAAAACGGCCGTTCCGAATTGAATTTGTTGTTGGTTTTTGTTCATTGTTTTGGTTTTGGTGTTTGGTTTATTCAATCTATTTGAATGAAATGGTTGTTTGTTTTTGCTCATTGTTTCAATTTTAGTGTTTCAATGATGTCGATGAAATCGATGTTGTTGTTTTTCAGTTTTTCAAAATATTCACGGATTGCAATTTCACGCGATTTGGTTTGAACCATATCATTGAATTCAATGTGACGTTCGCCATTTTCGATTGTTTCGATTATTTTTCGCGCGTGTTGAACCTGGGACAATTTATTGAATGACGCCGATTTCAATTCATTTTTAACGATTGGTTCGGCCCTTTGATATATATCCCTTTTTTCGTTAATCGTCAACGCAATCAATCCCAATTCATTTTCCAACGTATCGAAAACGGTTCGTGTTGAAATGGTTCCCCAATGGATGGAATGTTTTTCATTGAATTCAATCCATTTTTTGACGATGCAATCATCCACAAATTGCCAAAACAATTTTTTTTTCGTTTCCGGTGTTGGTTCCAATGGTTGTGATGATTCATTCAATTGTTGGTTGAATTCCTTTTGGGCCGAATTTTTCATTTTTTGAAATGCGTTCATGACATCGGCAAAATAAACGGCGTTAAAATTTTGATAATGCGTCAAATCAACGTTTAATTTTTGCGCGGCCGCCATTCGAAATGCCAATTTCATTTCCTCGGTGTTGAATGATTTCATTTCGGATTTGATGAAATCAATCAAAACGGCCTTTTGTAGATCCGACGGCAAATTTTCCGCTTTCAATCCGATTAAAGCGAAAATATATCGCAATGATTGTTTGATTGGTTCCACGTCGTCCAAATCGCGAATTTTGATTCCGGTGTTGGCGGCGACTAAAATTTCACGCGCGTTAAAACTCACGAATTGCATCGTCGAAATTTGGTTTTGAATTTCGATTTCCGTTTGGTGTTTGATGATTTGATTTTCCATTTGATTTGATTTTGAGCCAATTTTTAATTGTTAAATTTACGGATGTATATTTTGAAACCAACGGTTTGAAATTTTCCATTTGATCCAAAACGTCACAAATATTTTGAAACGATTCCAATGTCATGATTTTTTCCGATTGTTCAAAATTGATTTGCGTTTTCATTTTTTTTATGTTGGGACAATTTTCATCGATATAAATCATCAAATCGTTTTTTCGTTCATCAATATTAATATAATTAATATTGTTTAATGAAGATGAAGATGAAGATGAAGATGAAGATGAAGGGGTTCGGTTTTGGTTGTCGGTTTGCTTAACCAAACGTCCAACCAAATTTGAACCTTTCGATTTTTTTTCAATCAATTTTGGATTCCCTCCCAATTGACCAACATCGCGTCGAATTTGGCGAATGCGTTCATCGTTGACCATTCGTTTCGAAAAATAACGATTTTTTTCATCCAACTTTAGTATTCCGAATTTCGTCAGTTCATCGAATGTTTTTTTGAACTTTTTTTGACTTAATCCGGTCAACTTTTGGATTCCTTTTGAATCCAAAACGTGTTCATTTATCATCAAAACACCGATTTCATCCGACAAAAACATGATCGACAATAAATCAATCCAAACGCCGCGTGTTTCATGGGAACACATTCGCAACGATGGATCCGTCAACCAATCGGCCGCGTAAAATTGAAACGCCGGTGAACGATCGCGTGAATTTTTTTTGAACGTCATGATTGAATCGATTTCATCAATTGGTCAAATCGTCCATCGCGAATTTTGCGTTTTCCGGCAATCACATTATGAACAAACGTTCCGGAAAAATCCGGATGTTGTGAAACGAAATTTCGCGTCGTTTTGAACCTGGTCAACAATTGAACGCGAATCATTTCGCGTTCATTGTCATTGATACATTCGTCACAATTCGGTTTCGGCGTTGATTTAATCAAATCATTCAATTGATTCAATATGAATTCCGTTTTTCGTTCCGACAATCGTCCATTGATGGCGTTGGTCGCCGTGAAATAATTGAATTTTGTGATTCGGCAAAAATTTTTGATGGATCCGAAATTTTCACGAATATGATATTGCGTCGAAAACATTTTGTTATTGGCCCCAATTGGGGATTCGATTATTTTTTTCATTCGATTTCGGATATAATGTTCATTCGGTCGTTTGCCGCCATCAAAATGGCCGGTTCGGTTTCATCAATTGTCAAATCGATTATTTCGTCGCATGTCGTCGCGTTTTGTATTTTCACCAACATTTCGACATGTTTATCAACTTTCGATTCGTCCACAACGTTTATTTGGGCCTTAATCGCGATTTTACGTTCGGACATCGTTTGTTTGAATTCCGGATTGCCTTGAAATTTTTCGTTTGATTTCCAAATTTCAATCAATTCATCGATTGTTCCGGCCGCCATTACTTTCGAAATGATTGGGCCAATTGGTTCATCAACCGGTTGAATCGTGATTTTATTTTCAACAACAACATGATCGACATCCATCGCGTTCATTTCCTCGCGTGTGTATGGCATCCCTCCCAATTCATCGGAAAAACACAATCGAAACCCTTGGGCCATTGCGACTTTTTTTGTCATTGTGATCGGTTTTTCTTTCCAAAATTTGGTCGGTTGTCCATCACGACGACGGCCAACGTATTCAATGAAATAAACGTCATGGATGAACGGATGTTCGAAATCCTTTCGGTGAATTTTAATCCTGGCCATCAACGTCGAATTTTCGATGTTTTTCCAATCAACGGTTCCGAATGTTTCAACATGCCATCCGGAAAGTAATCCCGAACGTTCGGCGCGTTTGATGTACGTTTCGAAACCAACAATGACCGAAAATTGATCGCCATATTTTGACGCGTAAATTTCGCGCTTAAATGGATTCAATCCGAATGATTGGGCTATTTCAACGAATTGTTGGAATTCATTCGAATTTAGGTTGTTTCCCATTCCCATCGCGTTCAAATACGTTTGTAATTTTTCAACGTCGATTGGTGTTTGATTTGATTTTTGAATTGCTTTCATGATTGATTTGATTTGATTTTTGCAAATATAACTATTTTTAAATTCAAACAATAATTGTTTGATTATTTTGCCAATGAAATTTCAACGGTTGTTTTTGATGATTTGATTGGAGGATGGACATCAATTAATTCACCGGTGTCCGGAATGGCAATTTGCGTCGATTTTTTGATTGTTTTCAATGTGGTTTCGAATTCCTTTCGTTCGTCGGTCGCCAATTGTTCGGCGTGTTTCAATTCGTTCCACAATGGCGTTTGGCTGAAATCATATTTGACGGCCGTTTCTTTGTGTTTGAACGTCACGCCGAATTTCGTCACGCCGGTTCGTGATTCGGGCCCGTACAAATCCAATTCATCAATGGCGCGTTCCCTCAATTGATTTTTGGCGTTTTCAATTACCTGGCTAATGAATTCCATTCGGGCCAAAATTGTCAAGGTGTCCACATGTCCATCGTCATTCACTTGAATGATCATGTTGGCCAATTCGGCGGCGCGTGATTTTGACAATTGTTGTTCGTCGTTTGCGATTTCCAATAAATTTTTCATGTTAAATTGATTTGATTTTTGTGATTAATATGTCGGAAAGGATCCGGCCGACATTTCCGAATTGTTTTTTTTGCAAATATTGAATAATTGATAAATTTTTGATTGTTCCCAATTTTATTTCGTTGATTGGTTTCCCGAATAAATTATCGCGATTGATGTTCGTGATTAGGAAATCGATTTCCATTTGACCGACCATTCCAAACAATGATGAAAATGTACTATTTTCGTCGATCATGTTGGCGATTTTGGTTTCGCCTTGGTGTTTGATTCGGTCGATGTATTCATCGACCGTTTCGTTTGATTGAATTTCCATGAAATCATTTGAACTTACAATCGTTCCGTCGTTCATTATAAAAAATGTCATGATTCGAATTTTTCTTTAATAAATGAACATGCGTCAACCAGGGTTTCGAATTGTTGTGAAATCAAAATGTCGAATGTGAATCGGTTTTCAACGATTGAAATCAAATGGCCGTTTTTTTCCCAAATTTCAATTTTGTCGTCGAACATTGGCATTTGTCGCGCGTCGATGGATCGTAAAAAGAAACGCAATTTTCGCAAATGATCCGGTTTCATTTCATAATTGTCAACGTCATTCAATGGTTGAATTTCGGATCCGGTTGTTTCCAAAACAACGGTCGTTTTTTTATCATCGGATTTGGCCGAAAAAACTAATTGTGGAACATAGTTTGTCAACGAATGGATGTCGTAACCATGGCCACGAAAATCGTTGATTCCATGTTCGGAAATTGTTTTCATGAAAAATTCGAACGATTGTTCCCAATTTTTCAAATCAACTTTAATTTTTGATTTTGGTGTTTTGATTGTGATTTTATACATGATTGATTGATTTGATTAATTTATGAAATTTGAATTAAAAATGATTCGATTTCGTCGCCGGTTAAAATTGTGGCATGTGCCGCGTCGTAATACAACCCCCATTTCGACAAATTGTCGAACATGTTCCGGATTGGTTCATCCGAATATAATTCACGGGCCATTTTTGCCAAATAATCACGCGCGTCGTCCACGGTGTTGAAATGTTGCCAACAAACCAATTGACCAAATATTGTTTTTGAGTGTTCCAAACGGAACGATTTGGCCGAATTATATTGATGCGGCGTTGGTGCGAATGTTTTTATTAATGCTTTCATTTGATTTGATTTTATTTGATTGGTTTTTATTTAATTGATTTGATTTGAATCCATCGCCATCGATAGCCGAAAAACTTTAAAAATGCAACGAATTCAACACATTCGTTTAATGTCATTGGACGCGTTTTGTCCAATTCCGGATTGTCAACTAATTCGAAAAAAACCATGTGGTTGAATTCGTTTTCCGGTTCGAATAACTTAATCGTTTTCGTTTTCCTCGTTTTCCTCGTTTTCCTCGTTTTCATCGTCGTCGTCATTTATTGGTTCGCATCCATCGCCATCGCAATGGGAACATTCAACCTGATACGATTGGCGTTCATCCGGATCGAAATCCCAATCGAATCCGGCGCCGTTGCATTGTGAACATATTTCATTCATGATTTCGTCCAAATATTTTGATGAATAAAATTTTCCGGATGTTTTTTCGCGCATGAATTCCCAACTAAAAAATAACCTTGGGATTGGAATCCATGTTTTTCCGCGTCGGAATCGGTTTTGATTGAATTGTCCATCGCCATCCAATTCGTGTTCATGTGAACCATTGACGATTCGTTTTCATTCATTGCTTTGCCACAACATTCACACATGTTGGAACGTTCGCCGAATTTGTCAATGTTTCTTTCTTTCATTGGCGATTCATACAATGGCCATTCAATTGATTCGAAATTTGCTTTCATTTGATTTGATTTTTGATTGATTTAATTGGGGCCGGATTTTCCGGCCCCGTTTTTTTTAGATTCCTAATTTTGACCAAACGGTTTGATATTTTAATGAACATGATTTCATGTGTTCAAACGCCGCGTCCGAATTATTTATCCAATTGTTCACGCCAAAAATTTGAACCGTGTTTTCCGGCATCATTTCCAATTTTTGAACATCAAATGATGAAATACAAATTGAATGAAAACCGCCGTTTGTCAATGATGATGAATAATCCAATGAATTGAAAAAAATCATTCCATCATTTAATTCATATTTTACGAAAAAACGATCGTATTGATAAACATCATTTTTTTCAACTTTGAAAAATTCGACATTTGAAAATTTTGAATAACGGTTGACAACCTTTGTCCATTCCGTTGGATTGTATTCGCGAATTGAATCGTTTTTCACTTGTTCGTTTGATAATTTGATTGCTTTTAACATGATTTCGATTTTTATGTGGTTGTTTTGTTTGACAAATGTATAAACGTTTTTCATTCCAACAACATTCGTTTGATTTATTTTTTGATTTATTTTGTTGTTTTGATGTAACACGCTGAAATTGAGCACAAAAAAAACGCGTGACAACCGCCACGCGTTTTTTTAATTAACCCAATCATTTGTTCGCAAAAATCAAATCTGTCAAATATATGAAATTATGCGTTCACTTTGCGTTCCATGATTGCCAAAAATACATGTGACAACGCCGCCATCGGAATGAACCACCAAAACGAAATCGAAATGGATGTTTTGGTGACCATAAAAACGGCCAACGCCACCCAAATGTTCATACAATACAAACAACCTCCCATTGGCTTATATAACACCTTTAACGGATTGCGTTCGTGTTTGATCCATGTTTCCAAAAACCGCCCGTAAAACGCGAAGATTTGACCAGGTTGAATAATGAAATCAATAAACAATGAAATCGCCATCGTGAACGTCGCCATGGCCGTGATCCAAACAATCGTTGAATTTGTGTTGATAGTTGTGAAAAATGTCGCCGCCGCAAAACCGAACATGGCCCCGACAATTAACAAAATTGTGTTTTCAATTGGTTTTTTTGCTTTTTTCATTTTTTTCAAATTAACATGATGGAATGATTCCGGAAACCTCAAACGAACACGCGCCGTCCGATGTCGTCAAATAATAAAAACCATAACCCGAAAAACCGGCGTCAACTTTTATTTTGATGATTGTCGTCGAATTTTCATTGAATGTAAATGGTAATGTCAAATTTAAACCAAACGTTCCCGTTCCTATTATTGTCGTGAAACCGGTGTTGGAAAATATTTCGAATATATAATCGCCCGTGTATGGCGCCAATATTCCAAAATTTATTTGGTCGTTTGGTAAAAAACAACCGATGTGTTTTGTGCAACCGCAATTCATTTTTTCAGTTTTTTAAATTTATATAAATTCAACACGATGGCGTTGAACACGGATTCAAACAATAATATTCCAACGACATGTCACGATCCCCAACCAAATCAAAATCAAACGCAATAAACGTCAAATTTTTATCAAATGGTTTTACAACACCTTTTGGCGATTCCTCAATCACAACCGCCATTGGATCAATCGTTGATTCAATTGGTTCAATTGATACATTGGCGAATGATGAATTGGAAACCAATCCGGCGTTCATGATTGCAAAACGAATTTTTTCCTCAAAACAAACCGGATCGGAATTTCTCAAACATGCGACGACGCGTAAATTGTAACGCATCCGATAAAAATTTTGCATCGCCGCGAATTTTTTGGATGTTGATGTTTCCGAAAATTGAATTTTCCCATCGTTCCGCAATCGGATATAAAAATATCCATCGTCGCGATCATGGATTCCGGCGAACACGTATTCATTTTGATTCAAATCGCGTTTCAACACGCGGCCGTCGTCGTCAATCTTTGCCAAATAAATGGCCGTTTTCATTTCGGGAACATTCGTTTTGATCGAATCAACAATGATTTGAATTTGGTCGTTTGTCATAAATTCGCGATTAATCGATCCAAATCCTCGTTGATTAATTCCGAAATATATATTTCGACTTCTGTTCGTTCGGCTTTGGTCGGTTCAAAAATAATCTTTTTTCGTCGTTCCTCGTTTCCTTTTGCTTTCGCGAAATCTTTGTCGTTGATAATTGCCAAATAAACGTCGCCGCCATCTTCAACGACTTGAATTGAACCAATCAAATCGCCGGTGAATTGCAAATCGACGTAACCGGTTTGAAATCCCAATTCGGAACGCGTTTTTTTCCATGATTTGGATTTGTAATTCCCAATTTTGGAACCGGATGTGGCTTTCCCGTCGTTGAAAATTCGTTGTTTCATGGATACCTCCAACAATAAACCGCCTTGAATCAAATAACCCGTTTTTTTTCGGGAAATTTCTGTCGCCAATGACGAAATTTTTCGGGCCAATTCATCCGGTGTCATTTGCTCAATTTTTTAATTCCCAATAATATCAAAATTAACAACATGAACATGACAATGAAAATCAAAAAATCACGCCAATTCAATTTGTCAATGTCATTTTCCGATTTCGTGATCGTTTGAATATATTTTTCAATCCGGATTGTGTCGGATGGACATTTTGTGTCCACAAAAATCGAATCATTAACACGAACCAATTTCGTTTCAATTCGCGTTTTGATGTCCCGAATGAATATTGTATCGCGTCCATTGAATTGAACGATTGTGTCGAACGATTTGGATTGTGTCACAATTTCGGTATCACGATAAACGGTTTCGATTTGTTGCATGAACGGAAAACGTTCGCGACATTTTTTTTTCGTAACGCATCCGGAAACCAAAACCAAAACAAAAATGACGAAAGTATTTTTCATTTCATAAAATTACGATTTGAATTCGAATTTTAATTCATCGATAAATTCAACCCAATGGTCAAATGAATTGACCAGGTATTTCATTGAAATGAATGTCATGAATCCCAATGTCAACCCAAAACAAACGCCATCAAAATTTTGATTTGGGGCCTTTGTTTCATGATGAACCGGCCATTGAACGAATTCCGACGTCATTCGATTGTCGCCGCAATGAATCAAATTCGAATCACATGGTTGAATTGTGTCGGAATCATATCGAACAACGGTTGTTTTTTCAACCTCAACATTTTTTCGTTTTGGTTCAATGGTCATTGTGTCGCCAAATTCATTCACATGCAAATGAATCATTTTTCCATCAACAACAAAATCAATGTTTTCGGGTTTTTGTGGTTTCAATATGATAAATTTTTCAATCATTTTGTGATTGTGTTTTGAACATTCGGGCCCTAAAATACAAATTTGATCGCGATAATTTATCACGTTGATTATTGTGTCGCGCGTTCCATCATTTGTTTTCATCATTATTCGATTTTGGTAAATATCCGGCCGCAATTAGGGCCGCAATGATTGACGCCAACGTTTCAACCGATATTTTTTTGAATATCAATAAAAACACGGAAACCAAAATCATCAACGATCCAATTGTTTTTCGCCAATGTTTCAAAACAATATCAATGATTTTTTTGGTTTTGCTTAATTGACGGGCCATGTCCAATTTTACGAATTTGAAATGATTCGGTTTTCGACAAATCGCCGGAAAACTTACGAATGAATTATCGTGTTGGTTTCGGTCGTTGAACCGGACGCGATGTTGGTCGTTGTGTTGGCCTTGGTTTTGACGTTCCACAATTACAACCCTTAAAAATGATGTCGTTTAATTTTATCATGATGTTTATTTGTCAAGGTAAACCATACACAAAACGTGATTGGTTGCATGTGATACAAATGTCGTCCATCCTGGCAAATAATGACGGCAATGAATCGATGGATGTTTTGAATGTTGATTCATATTGTTTTTCAAATTCGGCCAATAAAAATTCACATTTGGCCGAATCTAACAACGTCACCGAATTCAACCGGTCGGTCGTTAATGCTTCTTTAACAATTTCGATTCCGGTTCGATATAATATTGGGAAACGTAGTTTTTGCGCCAATACACAACCGATTTCATCAACCGAACATTCGGCCGCCGCGTTCACGACCAAACCAAACGACGTTGATGTTGTGGTTGATCCCGTCCATCCATTGGCCACCAAAAATTCCGATTTCGTTGTGGAACAATTACATGATCCTTTCACTTTCGTTTTGTTCGGATTGATGGCCGTGTTGTCCATTGTGACATATATTTCGGATGTGTTCGATAAATAGTCAACGAAAATTTCGGCGTCACCGTTTGCATCTGTTGTAAATGGAAACGAAATATTGTCAACGCCATCAAAAATTTGAATCGAATGAACCAAATTTGTTTCAAGGATTCGGATTTTGATTGATTGAACACGAATTCGCAACATTCGCGAATCACGCGTTTGAATCCGGATCCCTTTGAAATTATTCGACGGCAATTCGAACGTCGATGTGAATTCGCCAATCTTCAATTCATCGACCAGGGATTTCATTCGAAAATAAGGTGACGCAAATTTTGAAATATCATCCAAAACCAATTGTGTCGCGAAATCAATTTTTTGCATCAACAACGAAATTCCCGACGTCGTTCCGGAATCGGCAATATCGGCCGCGAACCTTAAATTGATTCCCTCCAAATCATCAACATATAATCCGGATTTCGGTGTTGTTAATGAAACACATTTAATTCCAATAAAATTTTCAAAACAATTTGTCGCCATAACCGAAAGGATCGTTTTTGTAAATATTTCTATCTTTTATTCCTATGGATTTCAAAAAATCCGGAACCCAAAATGATGGACATGCTTTGTTCCCGAATTGATTGTGTCCCCCAATTAGAACATCCGGCGCGTAATCCAAAACCATTTTGATGATTTCGGTCAATGTCTTTATTTGTGAAACCGTCATTGTATTTTTTGGCGTTCCATCATGATCCAAACCGCCAACATAAACAACATGACGCGAAATTGAATTGATTCCTTTCACGCCATTTGTGATTTCCTTTGAATCAATCCACAAATCGCCATTGTGTTCAACGAATCGATGGCGAATCCCGTCCAACAATATCATGTCGGAATATCCGACTTTTGTCCATCCCCGACCATTTGGCGGCGGCGATGTATGCCATTGGATGATTTGTTCCGGTGTGACCTTTTGGCCCTCACGCGTCGCCGTGCAATGAATCACGAAATATTTGAATGGTTGAATTTGCATGTTCAAAGTTGTTCAATTGTTTCATCAATTGGTTCGGGTTTTTTAACCGTTTTTAAACTGAAAAAAAACACATCGAATTTTTCGTTTTTAATTACAACATCGAATTCAACATCCGGATGTTCAATTTTAATTTTTTCGAAAACGGATTTGATGTTTTCATTTTGCTTTCGCCTCAAATAAGTAGATTGAATTGTGAAAATCACGCCGTTGTTTTCGTCAATTTGACGCGGCCATGTTGTTTTCATCATCTTATATTTCTTATTCCGTTCGTAATCCCTCAACATGTCCAAATGCGACGTTTGAAACGCCCAAACGAACAAATCATCATTCACATCGAAATGAATCAAATCAACGATGAATTTCAACGTTTTTGGAATTTCGTGAATGTCGTGTTTGCAATAAATCATTTGATCGATTTTTAACAAAGATAAAATAAAAAAATCCCCAATGACCAAAACGCCGTTGGGGATTTTTCAAATTTACTTCAAATCAAATTCCGTCCAAATTTACGGCCACACCACAATAATTCAATGTCGCCGTCCATGAAATGGTTCCGTCAAAAAATATTGAACCGGTGTTATTGTCCTCAATAACCTGGTCAATTTCGGTTTGAAACGATGCAATCGGCCCGTAAAAATAGCCGTCACATGTATAATATCCGAATTGATAATTCGTCGCGTTTGCTTGGATTGTGTTCCAAAATGTGATGTCGCCACACGCCGCCGGATCCGAATTGTAATCTTGGAACGTGATTGTTTTTTCACCGCCAACAACCGCCTCCGGGCCACATGACGAAATTCGTTTTTTCGTGAATGAACCTTTTGGTTTTTGGCCAATGATTAATCCCGTCAAAACGATGTCACCGGCCGCGATGGCCGTGATCCATTCGTTGCGATCTTCGATGTCCGTGAATGTGTAATCACATTTAATGAACGCCAATTTTGAAATCCCCCCGTTTCTTGTAACCACGCCACAACCGGCCGATGGGGAAATCGGTAACGCCGGTGCACATGAACTTGGACATAATGCCATTTTTTAAAAGTATTAAAAAGGTGAATAAAAAAATTAAGGACATGCAACGATTGTCGAACAATCTTTGAAATTGAATGTGTAATTCACGCCGAAATTGTCGTCGGTTGCCGCGAATGAATTCGATGGCAAATAAAACACGCCCCAATTCAATGACAATTTCATGATCCATTGATCCTGGCAATCATCATAATGAACCTTTAAATCATAAGTTAAACCGGTGAATGGATCCGTGATTGTTCCATGTTCGAACACATCATTTCGTTTTGCGTAATCGCCAACATATTTGTTCCACGTAACCAATTGAACCGCGTTTGGTGCCAACACGATGAATTCACCGGCCCCAATTACACCCTCAACAAAACGGTCGTTGAAATACATGTAATCAGTCCAACGGGCCATATCGGTTCCGGTTGTTGAATTACAACATGCGATTTGTTGTGTTTTTGCATACAAATCAAAATTTCCCGAACCGATAATCATCGGCGCACCCGACGCGCCAACCATGTCCAATTCATGCGTGATTTGTGCGGCGGCGATTGAACGCGGCGCGTTTGTCGTTCCCTCAAATAATTTAACGGATTTCAACGATGTTCCGTCGGAAAATTTTCCAAAATTAGTTGATTGCTCGGTCAACAATTGTTTGTTCAATGCGACGTTCATCGCGTTGATTTGTGCCATCATGACGTTCGATGTATAAACCGAATCGGCCTCACATAAACGACGCATGTCGGATTCCGAAAATCCCATTCCTTTCGTTTCAATGCAATTTTCAATGTTGAAAATTGTTTCCAACGGTTCAATCACCTGGTCAACATCGCAATTATTTGTGCAAGTTAAATTGATTGAATCATCCGTTCCGCGTTGAATGTAGTTGATTTGAACGCCACGATATTTTCCGTTGGTTGGAATTTGAATTGCTTCAAATCCGGCGCGATTTTCATCGCTCATTAATGCGTCTAAGTAACCGACGCGATCACGTTTTAATGATGGCGCGTTTTGACCGGCCACCGCGTTCAAATTTTGTTGTAAATTGGAACATAATCCCTCTGTGAATGCCATTGTTTTAAATTTTTAGATTTTTAAAAAAGTTAGTTGAAAAATTGATTTTTGGTTATAACACAAAACCCATATCAAAACAATCGATGTTAGAATCGAAAATTCCGAAATGGGCCGGTTTCCCCAAATTTGCCGAATAGGTTCGGCGAACCCGTGAAAAATTACGTTTTCGGGCCGTCGCCCCGTTTTTATTGTTGACCGAATGTTTTCATTGATTTCAATGATTCGGCGTTTTCCTGTGCTTTTTTCAACCCTACCAAATTAAATGTCGGTTTGTCGCCTCCATTCGTCGGTTGTGTTGACGTTGTTTGTTTGTTTGGTGTTGGATTATTTGGATTGCCGTTTGATTGTTTTACAACACCCAACGACGCCAAATGTCCATCCAATATTTCGTCAAATGTAACGATTTTTGTTCCATCCAAATTCAATGGATTCAAATTGTTTTTTGTTTTGACAATTAATTCGCCGGAATCATCAACATCGACGTTGAAATTTTGGTTCAAATAATTGTTCACGGCCGGAATCACAACATCGGATGAAACGATCAACGATTTTTTCGCGATCATCGAATTGATGATTGATTCACGTTTGAACGATTTAATTGCGGCCTTTGCTTCGTTTTCCTTTGCCGGAATGATTTCATCAACCAAACGTTTGTTTTCGTTGGTTAATTCAATCAATCGATTTTGCAGTTCCTCGGCGCCCGTGTTTGTCGCCCTGGTTGATTTCTCAAATGCCACGTTGATGATATCGTCGAACTTT
>Ga0208554_1000032_pt1 | contig 30101 bp, 56 predicted proteins | sample Colrivmet1371B02_FD_187628 | JGI IMG/M metagenome (GOLD analysis project Ga0208554, IMG submission 187628) | Estuarine microbial communities from the Columbia River estuary - metaG 1371B-02 (SPAdes) (version 2) | ecosystem: Environmental > Aquatic > Marine > Intertidal zone > Estuary | place...
TGAAGATAGTTTTTAGCGTACCTGTTGCAGGAAATGCTGCTAGGTTTGCGTAGTTCTTTACCTGTGATGGAATGTTAATATCTATTGCCATACTAAATTAATTGTTTGATTGCTTAAAGTTGCGAATGTTGAAGTAGCTACTTGTGTTCCGTCTATTTGTAGGTTCAAAGTAGTATTAGGTAATGTAAGAGTTTCTCCACTTTGGATTGTTGCAGTATAACTTGCGTCCGTGTTTACGACAAATGCAGGTGAACAGAAAGGTGCATAGCTATCAGTATCGCATATTGTCATATCGTTAGGAACTACAACATCGAATGTCATCGTCCATCCTGCTAGTAAATTCTCGAATCGTTCTGTAAATGGTTCTAAGCTAGGGTCTGTTTCAATTACAAACTGAGCATCCCACAAATTGCCGTGAAGCATCTGCTGATAGCATCTGTTTAAAACGTGGTGTTGTGTATTTAATACGTCAAGCTCGTTGTTGTTCTCTTGGAATTGGTCTGTAACTTCAGTCTTAGAAATGTCAACGATATCCATCGCTATTAACGACACGTTAAACGTCTGCGTATTATCTTGTAGTGTAGAACTATTGACCATTATGTGCGTTAACGGAAAGATAGTCTGTTTGCTTAAATCAACTTGAAAGATATCGCCTTGAGTTACCGTGTTTACGATTTCATCATTATCGAAATGTATCTTTAACTTATTTAGTATGTCGTAAAATCCTGTCATCGTTTCATATTGCGTTCAAATTGTCTTCTTTCAATATCGTTTTTTTGCTTTTCGAAGGTGAGATAGGTGAGACACTTAGTAAGTTTGTATCTGGTAACCTCATCGAACTTTGTAATGTCTCCTTGAGCGATTGCATATATTGATTGATACCATCCCCATCGTTTGGCAAATTGAGTTGTTTCTGAAAAGTCGTTGTAAGTTTCTTGCTCTTCGTCATCTCCGTCTCCAAATAGTTCAGGGTAGCCTGTAGTAACTCGTTTCCTAAAGTCCAAAAAAAAACAGAACTTGCTAACACTACATCCAAAGGTGCGAACTTCATTAACTCCTGAAAGTCTTTGTTTGGTTCGTAGGGTAAAACATCGTATTTATCTTTTCGTGTTTTCACAATTGGTCTGTACATTACTGCCATCGCCTTGTGATAAGTTTCCCAGTCTGTAAGATGGTTTTCTAAATCCACATACTCACCGAAAGAAATATGCTCAAGCTCTGGAATAAACCCAAATTCAATCTCGCCTTCCTCTGTTGTAATTTTAAACCTGTTTTTAAACTCAGGTTTCTCAGAGAATAACTTTGTGAAGTGTGCTATTAGCTCATTTAAGCTCGTTAGCTTCATTTTAACAACGTCCCTTAGACTTATACCGCAAAAGATTTCAATCATCTTCTGAGCGACAAATTCCTCATCGTTGGAATCTGCCTGAATTTTAAGAAATTCTTGGTAATGTTTTAAAGGTATTTCACTTAGGGAAGAAGGTACGTTAATTTCTAACTTCATAATATATAAACTTATTTGTTCTTGTTTTGTTGCACTGTGATAATATCAAATGCTGCAGTTAACATTTGGAAGTGTCTCCTGATTTGCATAACGTCATCAAATACTATTCTTATTCGTTTTCCTGTACGCTGATAGATGTAGTCCTCAACTACTCTTTGCATCATCGGTAAATCATCTGATGTTGTATTGTCCATAGTTCTTTTTTAAACCTAGTGTTTCCATCTCGTGATATCTCAAAGCATCAATAGCGTGGTTGTAATGGTCAATAGGTACGTTTGTTTTCTCTCCGTCTTTCTTTACGCTCCAACAATAGCTTCTCAGCTCTTTGATTAGGTTTGTACTTTGTGAAGTTACTAAGTAGTCTTGTCTTTGCATTACATCGATTCCGAACTTGATTGAGTCAACTCCTTTGGTTACGCCTTTAATCATCTTTCCAAATCTACGAATTTCCTCTATTGATTTAGGTTCTGAACTATCTGCATAAATAGTAACGCTATTCGGTAGTACTTTTGCAATATCTGAGTTTACCATTCCTGTGCGATAACATATCTCGTTGATTATTCTTTGTCCGTTGTAATTATATATCTCGATTGCTGAGGTAGGGTCATTCGTGTATCCAAAGTCAAGTCCAATTCCTATCAACTTTGCATCGCTTGGTATCGTGTCAATCGTTTTCCAGTTGTTAAAGATTACGCCCTCTAAACTTCCTATCTCTCCAAGTCCGTAAACTCTCCACCAATTCGCCCAATAAGAACTCGTTGCTGCTTTCTCACGATTCTTTTCTATCTGAGATACGATTGATTTATCAAGAGCTTCGTTGTCTTTGTACGTTAAGATTATAAAGTCGCTATCGGGTTCGTCTTTTAGTTCTTTGTGAACCCAAAACTCATTTGCAGGATTAAAGTCTAAGAAAACTTCTCTCTTTGTACGGATTGAAAGCTCGTTGTATGATTCAAAGCTCACGTTGTTGCACTCGTTGATGTATAAGATATCACGCCTTGCTCCTCTGAGTTTAGATGCGTCATCTGCTGAGAAGAACTCCATTACTGAACCATTACCAAACTCATATCTTAATAATGTCTTGTTGAATCGGTCATCATTGTATCTACCTGTCCAACGCATTATCTTTACGAAGTCTTTTAATGCACCCCTTCTTAAATGTGGAATGGATTCTGCTACAACCGAAACTTCTAATCCTGCATCTTTAGCACACTTGTCAATTAATACAGGCAAGATACCAAACGTCTTTCCTGCTGATGTTCCGCCTTGAATTATCTTAATCCGTTTTTTTAACGAAAGAATCTTATTTATAGCAGTTGTTCTTTTAAACATACTTACTCCTCAGGGAACAATGGTTGCTCTGTTATAATCGTGCTTTCAACTTTCTCTGTGAGTCCGTTTAAGCGTTGTGTAATCGATGGATTATACTGTCCTACCATACCTCCTTCAATCTGATCTTGGCGTATTGCTTTTCTTATACGTGTACAGATGGGAGTAAATTCGTTGTATCTTTTATCAGTATTCTTAAAATAATCTTCGACACATCCTATTTCGTTATAGCAAAACAATTCAAATCCTTCTAGTGTTAATGGTCTTTCTAGTGGTTCTGCTCTCTCTTCGAACTCTTTACCTCCGAATACGCTTTTTATTCTTGGATTAGCTTTAACGTCTACTTTGTATCTTTCAAATAGAGCTTGTAGTTGTTCTGGGTTGTCTAGGTTTCTTGGTCTTCCTACTTTATTTTTCATATGTTATTTCGTGTTTTGGTTCTTTTTAAAATGGTTTAAAAATTCGTCCTCATCTATTTCCTCTACGCACATTAATCCATCGGCATTTGTCAAGTAAACCACGTAGTGATGCCCTTGCTTTGTTAGATGGTCTGTAAGAAGATTTGCTTCCGCAATCAGTTCCTTTCCGTAGTCAACTAGATAATAACCCATTTGTTTATTCTGTTATGTACTCGTTATATACTTTTTGCATTTTATTGATAATCTCCATCCAGCAAGTTGCACAAGATGTAGGTTCTCTACTGATTCCAAAGATGCGGTTGTATATCTTTAAGATTGCATCCTGCTCACTTGGTTTAATTGTTTGCTTAGTTAATACGTTTGATTCTGTTAGGTACGTGTATTCATCCTCTGTTAAACACTTAGGAGTTCTGTAAGGGAATAATGCATTGAGCTTTTCTTTACGTGCATCGCATCCGCAATCTTCTCCTGCTACAAATTTAACTAGCTTATCAATACCTGTAGCTTTTGTTATTTGTGCTACTGTGTCTCCTAATCCTGTAGCTTTCTTTTTTGGTGTTCGTTTTTCCATTGTTTATTTTTTACAGTGTTCTTTACTTAATTCAGCTAAATCATTTCTGAGAACTTTAACTTCGTTTTTTAGCTCAAAGTTTTCATTCCAAAGTTCTTTTATCTTTTGGTCTTTTCTTTCAATTTCTTCTTTTTTTTGACCGATAAATGTATTTAATACTTTTAAAACGTGTTTCATATTTATTTTATTAGTTCAAAATCCTTGTTTAAATAGTCTTGGTAATCTTCCCCTACTGCTTCCTGTAGTCTTTGCTTACATCTTTTCAATGTATGGAAGATAGAAGTGTAATGTATCTTTGTAGCCTCTGCAATTTCTCGCATTGATAGTTCCGTTTTTCTGTACAAATCAAATAGCATCTTGTCGTAATGATGCCAAGTTAATGATTCTAACTCAATCAACTTATCTACTTTGCTTAATGCTTCGTGCTTATCTAAATCCTCACTGGTATCTTGTATATTCCAAACATCTTCTAATGATATAAACTCTATTCTGTTAGCTTTGTTGGTGTCGTGAGATACATTGCGAAGGATAGTCCACATAATTAACTTGTTTATCTCTCCGTTTATGATTAGTTTATCGGCATTGCCATACTTATGAATGCGTAAGTAAGCATCCTGAACTACATCTTCAGGGAACTCACATCCAAATGTCCTGACTATTTTTAGCCATTCGTTGTGTTGTTTGCATATTTCGTTTAATAGTTCCATTGATTAATTTCTAATCAAACTTACGATGAAAATCTAATCACGTTGCTAAAAAGTTTTCAACAATAAAAAAGCCACTAATTAAAGTGGCTCTAAATCATTTAAGTAAATCTCTCTGCTGACGTAGTTGTCTAGCTTAATCACTGTGCAAAGTGTTACATCTTTACCTTGTAGAAATTTGTCTATTTGGTATTGGTGGAATCTTCCTGTACGTGTTTTGATTTCCTGCACAATTTGGTTTCGTGTTTTGTTACGAAGCAAAATCTCTAATTGCTTTCGCAATCCTCCCTCATCAATGTACATTACTAAAATGGTAAGTCCGAATCATCCATTGCATCACTAATTGGTTTACGCTCCATTGTCGCTGGTGCAACGTATGGCTCTGAGAAAGCTGCAGAAAAGAAACTACCTGCTTTACCTTGTTTAACCCATAACGCAACTTCCATTTCTTTACCGTTTACGTTTACTTTTCCTTTGTAGTCAGGATGATTCTCAGCTTTCTTGTTCGTGTTTTTAAAGATTGCTCCTGTGTTTACTTTGTTTTCCATTTGTTTAAATTTAATCAATTAAAAATTCATCTGTGTTTACTACTTCAACACCTTCTACTAATTCAGCTACATTACTTGTAACGATTGCCGTAGTGTGTGGATTTTTGTTTTCACTTAACCATTTCATTAATGGCTTTACTGCTTGTTCAAATGTTTGTTTTTCCATTGTATATTTATTTAATTGTTTACGTTTAAAATGCTCCTTTGAATACCCAAGCTGCGAACAATGTGCCGATGGTCATCAGTAATGCAACTGCGGATATGAATCCGATTATTGCAATTGTTTTTTCTTTCATTGTTCTTGTTTAAAGGTTTTATTATAATAGCCTATTCCCGTTTTCATTCGGCAAATTGGCGTTTTGCACTGAGTTGATTTTTTGCCATTTTCCCAAGCATCAATCATCTGCTCCTTCTCCATTTCTTTGGCTTGTTGTGCTATTCCATCAATATCAAAGCCTCTTAATCTCAAATTTGGGTCTTTTTTTATTTGCTCTACCAACCATTCTACTGCTGTCTTCATTGTTCTTGTTGTTTAAGTTGTTCAACATCTATCTTAGCATCTGCACACCATCCATCATATACTAACTCACCATTCTCTTCATAAAAGAAATGTTCTGTATTGTTAGCATCTGTAATTACATAGCCTTTATCAGCAGTTGATGGTTCAATACTAATAGGCATTTTTAATGTTAAAATTGTTTTCATTGTTCTTGTTGTTTAAGTTCATCATCCACAATCTCAAGGTTACCACTAAAACAGTACCCCGTTGCTTTCAATAGTCCTTCACACATTCTAATTGCTTCGTCAAGGTCAACATCATTGAATGGCACTTCGTGTGTTACGGTGTGTTCGTATTGTTCGATTGTTATTTTCATTTGTCTTTGGTTTTATATAGTCCGTCTTCTTCTGATTGCTTTACCATTTTAGTTAATAAGCTACCTCTGTATTCGTCTTTTAGTCGTTCCAAGTAAAGCACAAAGTCCATTGCTTCTTCTTGTGCGTGTGTAAGCCATTCTAACGTGTCTAGGTCGGTTCTTTCTAACGTTGTCTTGTACTTGGCTATTCCTACTTGCGAACGTTCACTGAAACGGCTTAAAACACGAATGACTATTTGGTCTTCTATTAGTTGGTTCATAATGTTATTAATATGTTTTTTTCTTCGCTTATTTCTATTTCGTAATGAACTGATTCATTTATACCCTCACAAAGTTGGTATAAGTGTCCGTGTTCTGTTATTCTTATTTGTGTTACTATTCTTTGAAATTGTCTATCGTCTGTTTTTAAATAAACTATTTGACCTATCTTATATAAATAATTCATAGGAAATTGATTAATGTGTTGTAATACTCTCGGCAAAGCTCTACCTGTTCTTTTATTCTTTCAATGACTGCTTCGTCTTTCTGTACGTAGAATACTTTGACACGTCTGTTCTTTGGGATGTGTGAGAAGATATGCTTCTTTTGTATTTCGTCTCGTAGGTCTAAACTTTCTTCCATTAGGTTTAACTTCCAGTGCGTTCGTCTAATCTCATCCTCAACCATTAGTTCAGGAGTATCAACTAAGCAATAACATAACATTGACTGTTGTTTACCTGTTAGCCACATATACCCTTGTAGTTGGTAGTAGTAATCCTTTGTAGGTATCTCAGTCTCAAAGAATGGAAAGGTAGAACCATCCCAAGAGCTTTTAACGTCTAACAATACTTGCTCCGTGTTTACATCGGGTGTTCCTGTAATCCAATCATTCTCAAAATACTCCTCGTTTTTGTAAATAAATCCAACGTCTAAAACTTGGTTGACTAGGTTGATTGATTCGTTTTCTACTTCGTTTCCTTTGTCTGTGTAACGTGAACTAAACTCTTTTCTGATTCCATATTTATCCTGCAAGACCATTTCGTGAATGTATGTCTTAGCAGTCTGTGAAAGCACCTCCGATTTATTGCGAGGTGCTGACATAATTTTTCCTATAGCAGAGCATCTAACTTTCATAGTGCGTTCAGTATATCTATTTGACCATCAGTTAACTGAAACTTACTCTCTAAAGATTCACGTGTTATCTTTCCATCGTTTAGTGCTTTGACTGCATCTTGAAAACGCTTAGCGTCTAATGCTTGTTTCTTTGGTTCGTGTTTTACTTGCTCTCCACCTGCATCAGTATCTTTGTCAGTTACTAATCCTAACATTGAACTGATAGCATATCTACGGATGTAAGTGATTGCAGAACCTAGAACTTGGAAGTCATTCATACCTTTAAGTTGTACATTTTGAGGAATAGTAGTTGAACTTTGTATTTGTTCTCCGCTTTCTACGTGGAAAAGAATCGTCAATACATCTCCTTCGTTAATTAACTGAGTGAATCCTAATCCGTGTTTTTTTAGTAATGGATTAATAACGCTAAAAATCTTCGGTAAATCCGAGTAGGAATAACCATAGCCTTGAGTTGCTTTGTGGATTACTGGCACTTCTTGTTGGAACTGAGCCAACGATTTAAATAAATGTTTCATAATAAATTGGTTTTTGTTTATACAAATATATGAATTTATTTCATATCTCGCACTAATTCTTTATATTTTTTTATAATTTCTTTCAGTTCGTCTACACTCCAGCGTTTCTCAATATGTGCTTTACCTTGCAATTCAATTAGTTTTTCTGCTCCAATTCGCTTTTCTATGCCTATTTGATAGTTTAGTAAGTTGCCTGATAAATAAGTATTGCAGTGTTCGCATTGTAAATGGCAATTATCTTCATTAAATCTTATGTTTGAATGTCCTCCCTGTGAATAGTAGTGTCCACAATTTTTTTTGAGAGGTGGTTTTCCACAAGAAATACAATTTAAACCTTTATCCCTTAATCGTATGTACTTATTAAATATTGTCTGAGCTTCCTTTAACCAATCCTGTGTAGTTTTTAACTCTGTTTTCATCCGTGTTTTTGTTTCCTTCCAAGTCTTCTCTTTGACCTCAGCTACAAAAGCTCTAATGCATTCGTCTTGTAAGCAGTATTTGTGATTAAATCTGATAGGTTCAAACTTTTGTTTGCAGTTTTTACATCTCATAATTTAATTAACCATTGTTCGTGAATATTACTTGCTAATTGTGCAGTCATTATTGGTGGAACTGACATACCAACAATATATTTTGATTTTAAATTTAAGAAGTTATAATCTTGAGGAAAGCTACCAGCTAAACAATTTTCTTTTTTTGTTAATGGTCTTGCGTGTTTCCAATGATAACTACCTCCATCCCTATGAGCTGCAATTGTTGGTAAAACTTTTTTTCTATCTAATTTACTTGAATTATGCAACATTCCTTTATGATGTACAGTATTAAATCCATCTCCTTCTTTACATTTTTCCCAACAAATTAAATAAGACGGACACATTTTTGTTTCAGCAATTGTTGTTTCTATGTCATCTATTTCTTCAAATGGTATTGATTTCTCGTTAAATTCCATTTCTAATTTTGGTATTTCAGTAAACATATCTTGCCAATGTAAAAACTGACTTGCTAAATCTTTTCTTAATGCAACAAAGAAAACTCTTTCTCTTCTTTGTGGAACTCCCATTTTTGATGCGTTTAATAAAAAGTGTTGACAATAATAACCTGCTTCATCAAAAGCCTTATATATTTTAATTACATATTCTTTTGCATTACCTAAAAGCAATCCTTTTACATTTTCTGCAACCACTACTTTAGGCTGTAATTCTTTTGCAAGGTCAATAAAATCAAAAAACAATGTATCAAGAACTTGTTCTGCTTGTCCTTCTCTAAATACTTTTTCTTTACCCCAATCTTTTTCTCTATTACCTGCCATACTAAATGAACTGCAAGGAGGAGAACCATCTAAAATATCAAGTTCATAAAGTTCTTTGGGTAAATCTTTTCGTTTAGCAAAAGTTGTAATTGATTCTAAAAATGAAAATTTAGGATTGTGATTAGCTTTGTAAACTTCCATCATTTTAGGGTCAATGTCGTTATTCCCTATTACATCGAATCCTGCAAGTTTATAACCCATAGTAGAACCACCTCCACAAGCAAAACACGAAAATACCTTTCCTTTGTCTTTTGTAAACACTGCATCTTTTAGTGTCCAATTGTACTTAAATTTATGTTCCATCAGTCTACAATTATTGATTCTACAAATTGACGGAACTTAATCTGCAAGTCAACTTGTTGTTCATAGATTTGCTCTCGGTTCTCTCCGTAAATCCTTAAAACTTGGTCATCTACTCGTCTGATTTCTTGCATTAACATATTTGCTTTACGCTTTAGGTCTTGTTTAAATACTGACTGGTCGTTTAAATCTTCAATCCAATCTGCTAATACTGGCAATACTGCTGCTAATGCAACGAGCTTTTTCTCTTTTCTCATAATTCTACGTTTTTAAATTTAAGTTCGTGTTCTAATTCTTCAATTCTTTTCTTTAATTCTCCGTTTATATGCAGACATCTGTTTATTTCTCTTCCGTGTAAACGTAGTTCTGTTTCAAGTTCAACTATTGCTAACTGCACTTGCTTTAAGTCGTTCTCCGTGTCTTTAGCTCCGTTTATATAAGCTGCAGCTTCAGGTCGTTTTTCCTGTAGTTCTTCTCTAGTTAGCTTTACTTTCCAAATGTTCTTTTGTATTAGTCCTTTAATGTAAAGTAGTTTTAATCCTATGTCCATTCTGTATTTGCTTTTATTGCGTTTAACTTTTGCTCTGTCATTGTGAGCTTCTTTTGCTCAGGTTGTTTCTTTGTTCGGTTAGCATAAATACGGTTGCCTTTAAAGTCTAGCATATAGTATTGATATTTATCTAGGTCTAAAAACATTTTGTATACTCCGTTTTTTGATACGCCTTTAGGTTTACTCTTAGCAACTTTCAAATGTACTTCATTTTTTTCAGCTCCTCTACCTTCAGAATCTAATAATCCAAAAGGCGGTCTCCAAGGTATTAAAACGCTTAGTCCTTTTCTAAACCATACTTGCCCTCCTGCAAAATCTCTTGCACTTGGCATTGGAAAGTAACTTATGTCAGTTCCTGCTATTGTCTTAGAGCTTACCATTGGTTGGTCACGAACGTGATTGATTACGCAGTTATGTCTTCCTGTCTTTCTTGCGTTTTTTCTTACCGTTCCCAAAATCCTGCTTAAGTATTTATCTTCACGTCCTAAGTCACTAGGTAAAAACTCTTCAGTTAATTCGTTCCAAGGGTCAATCGTTGTTGTGTGTATTTTTATTCCTTCCTTTTTTTCAATTTCATCTACTAATTCGTAAAATTTAGTAATGGTTAAATCTTCATCAATTGGGTCAATTACAATAAAATGTTCGTTTATAAACATCTCAGCAACTATTTGCTCTGAGTTACTCATTGAGTTTTGTCCTTGAACATAAGGCTTTCCAACGTACTTGTAACAAAGCTCTGCGAATATCTCTGCACTGCTTCCTGTTTCAGGTGAGAAAATAACGTGATTCCAATTATGTAAACACGAAAGGTTAATTAATATCTCAAACCAAAGCTCTGTCTTTCCACTGGCAGGAGCAGAACCTATGTAAGTTGTACATCCTTCTTTTATTGTGTATGGAAGTATATCCCAATCCCAACCTATTGATTTACCTCTTACGTCTTTCTGTAAGCGTATATCAAAAAGTTCGTTGTTTACGTTTGTGAGTCTTTTGTACATCAGTCTATAATTGTTGTTGGAAGGTTAAATTTAGGTTTATTTCTTTCAATCTTGTTCTTTAGCCAAGTTTTTAATCTTAACTCGATGTTAAACGATGCCTGTTTTTCGTATCTCATCTTTCTGTCTTTATCACCATACTCAGTCCAATAATCAAAAAATTCACGTATCATTCCTTTCTCATAAGAATCCAAAAAAGGTTTTAATTTATCGCCAAACTTTTGTTTGCGAACTAATATATTATCTTCTTCTTTATCTTTATCTATAATGCTAGAGCCTTGCTTTAGCGACGCTTTAGCCTTGCTTAAGCCACCCTTACGCCCTGACTCACTGAGTATCAATCGTTTAGCAGATATTGTTTGCTTCTCTAAATCAAGAAATGAAATTACTAAATTATTTTTTTTAGTTTTTAAATATCCTTTTGAGATTAATAAATCAACCATTTCTGCATTTCTTAAACGGAGCTTTGCTTCCTCTACTGTCATTTGATTATTACGATTCCAGTATTCAGCACAAACGCTAATAAAAGCTCCTTGCAGTTCAAAGGATTCATAGCTTATGTTACCTGTAATCCACTCGGTAGCATTAAACTTAAAGAATGGAAGCTCCTTACTCATTAGTTGTAGATTTACTAAATTCCTCTAAACATTTAATAAGTGTATATGCTTGTTTATTGTCTATGCAGACAGTTTTTGAGCCTTCGCCTTCAATAATCTCAAAGCAAATATGCTCTCCTTTTGATACAATCAATTCATCTTTTGCATTAAATTGACATTTTAAATAAATTTCATTCATTTTATTAAAAATTAAGTAAATAAAAAACCCCTGCATATCCACGAGGCTCGACTTTCGTTTCAATACAAGGGTTAATAATACCTTTTGAGTTTATGGTGTCGAGCCAACTCATTTACAAATATAATAATTATTCTGTTACACTTTCAATTTCATTTAATTTTTTATATCGTCCTTCTGCAATCCATTTTTTTACGCGTAACAACTTATAAAGACTTGTGCAGTTGTTTACATCGTCAATAATGTTTCGTGGTTGCAAAATGTACTTGGAATCAACTAGGAACACTTGATATTCTCTAACAACAGACAAATATTCGTCTTTATTATACTCCATTAGATTTTTGTGCGTTTGTATGTTGTGAATTACTGATGCGTGATGCTGGTTAAAGAATGAACCTATTTCGTTAAATGTTAATTCCTCTTTTCGTAGTTGATTCATTAAAAAACATTTCTTGTAGATGTGTTCTTTCTTTCTGCAGCGTTTGTTTAGTTCGTCTCTTTCTATCAAGTAAGTTACGCGTTCTATTAAATCGTTTTTCATAATTGCTCTATTTTAAATGTTCCATTGTTGAATCTACCTGTTTCGATTAAATCCATTTTTTTCCAGTGTGCTAAGTTTTTTGAATGAAAACGCCACTCCTGAATGGTCGTTAGTCCGATGATATAGCTTAATTTATACATAACGTGATTAAATAAAATATGATTAACATTCCTGCGATTACTAAACTTACTGCAATTCCAAGCATTGATGCTTCATAGTTTTCTTTTCTTTTGTAGCTCATAGCTTTTCAATTTCTTGTTTAACTTCTAAATAATATTGCCTTAAATCTATGCAATCAATGACAAATTTGATTGTATTTAATGTTTCTAATTTTTCATCAACTGCAATCAATGCACAATTTTTTATTCTTGAATTTAATAAATCCTCATTATCTGTCAAATCAATTAATTCTTGTGCAAATAATGTTCTTAATTCTTTGCATTTTTCTTTTGGTGTCATAACGTCTGATTAAATTTTATTTCACATATTCTCCTGTACAATTCCTCATTGAATGTACCTCTGATTGTTTCGTGTGATGACTTCGTTGCCCAGAACTTAATCATTCTTTGTAGTTTAAATACCATAATCTTCATATTGTTGTTCGTGAATTTCATCTATCTTTTCTCGCATATCGTCAAACAAAAATCCTTCGTTATGACGCATATTGTCTATTTCCTCAGCTAACCATTCTTTATAAAGTACAGTAGGTGTAATGTCGTTCATTCCGTCTACATCTTCTTTCCACCATTTAGCATCTACAATATCAAAGTCAATAGTAATCCATTCTCTATCGTAAATTCTATCTTTGGAGTAATGCTCCCACCACCAATTTAATGTTACCATAAAACAAATGTTTCCTCTCTCGTAATAAACATCCATTTGGTGTCTGTCGTATTCTATATTTAACATATTATTTATTTTTAGTAATTAACTCTCCGTATTTCTCTAATACAGGTGATTGAACGTGTTTTGCTTCGATTTGCGGAGCTTTTGGTGAACTTGCATAGTTTGGTTGCGTTGCAGTAAAGTAAAGCATTACACTCCAAAATAATGTAAATGCAATTGCACCTCCGATAAAGTCCTTTTGTGTTTCGTTTAAAGTTTTCATAGTCCTAAAGTTTTTACTAATTTATTAATAGCTGCCCAACGTGCAGTTGCAACGTCTGTTAATGTGTCACGTAAACCTAAAGTGTTGATACAATCCTGAAGGTCATCCCACAATCTTTTTTCTTCTAGCATAATAGCGTTAATCATTTCTTGTTTTTTCATAGCTTTTTAATTTGTTTGTGAATTAATTATATGCAAATATAAATATAAGGTTTCAATTATCAACAATTTTTTTTACTTTTTTTACATTTATTTTTAAAATGCTTGATTTTATTGGGGAAAATGTCGCAAATATCTACTAAATATGCGACACAATTATTTGTATAACTGTGACAGGTGCTATAAAAAAAGGGATGCCTTTCGACACCCCTCAACTAAAACCAAATAACTATGAGCTGCAAATATACTAGAATATGTGGGAAATCCTACAGACTTGTCCAAATTCTTTATGATGCAAAAATCCTTCAACTGCTTTTGGGGCGTGAACGTATCCCGATTTGTGATGCCAAGAGTCTGTCCCTGAGGGACTTCTAAGTGATTCTACACACACAGACATTATATCTTTACTTGTTTTGTGGTGAACGTGATGCGTATAAATGTAACGATGTTTAGATAAACTCCATTCGTGAGGAAACTCTGTTGCCAACAATAAAGGAAGGTCTGCGTGTTTTGCTCCGTCCCCGTGAGTTGTACCGATTAAACTATTCCCATATAAAAATCCTTTGCGATGAGCAATGCTGCAATCGAAAGTAATATTATCACAATTTCTAAACCACGTCTGTATGCAATCTGCAAGGAAGAAGCCGTGTGTATAGTCGTGATTAGATGGATTAAAGGTAAAATGCACATCAGCAATAGATAGCAAAGTTTCCAAGATGTCAACATATAAGCGTTTTGCGATTAGAAAATTAGAATACCACATTCCGTCCGTGTCTTGTGGAGTTCCTCCCGTTGTAGTTCTTTTAGGAGTATCAATATGTAAGATATCGTTTCCTCCAATAAAAAGTATTTTGTCAATGTTAAAACCTGCACACTTGTCAAGTATTCCTTGAACACCTTCTTTAACACGTTTAACTGCTATTTGATTGTTGTACTCCTCACCTGTTTCAAATGCTTCACAGAGCTTTCCGATATGGATGTCAGCAGGGTCAACTACTAATAAATGTCCGTCTGTTGATGGATTTCTAAAAATTGTAGGGTACTCAGGTTTAAAATCTCGAATGTCTTGTAAGATTTGTTCCTGTAATTGTTTGTAGTTTGTTTCTTCTGATTCTTTAAAGTTCGGATTTTTAAAGAACAATGATGCGTTTTTAGACTTTAACCATCCGTGTTTTACGTCTGAATCGTCTAAACCAAGTTCATTGGATTCACGTTTAATTGCTCTGTATTGTTTAACTACTTCAAATTCATCGTGACTTATTCTTGGTCTAAAGTTACCCATATATTAAAGTTTAGTGAGAAGTTTTATCCTACTTCTAAAGGTTTCACTTAAGGTCAACCTAACAAGGAATCCTATAATAAATGCCAATACTACAATAAACCAATTAATTTTAGTCTTTGTAATGTATTTATTTTTGTATTTTACCTTCTGAGCTTCCGCTTTAATGTATTTTGTTTTGTACTTGTAAAGAATACGTGTCTGAAATCTCGTTTGAGGCACTTTATAAGCCTTGTAACGAACGATTGTATCTTTCTGAACGATTACCTTCTCCCAATAAATAGAGTCCCTTAAAACGTAAGGAATTGAATCTATCGTTGAAATAGTAATTGTGTCGCTAGTTTCACCACAAGTATATCCTTTTTTGATTGCACGTTGAACGTGATAATTAGCAGAACACGAACCTAAAATAATTAAGGTCGAAATGTAAAGCGATAATCGTTTAGCCTGTTTAACCATCCTGTCAAAAATTTAGCGTTTTTACCTGTTCCTATTGCGTAAAAGAATCTTTCTCTCTCAGCAGTTAATGCATCAAATAACTTACGAGGTTCAATTGAATTAGCAAGTAGTATTGTTTTAGGTCCTATTAATCCGTCTACATCGCATTGTAATCCGCAATGATTGATAGCTACCTGTAAACTTTTAACTGCTTGTCTTGCTCCTGAACCCCACGCCATACCTGTTACAAATACTGCTATGTTCTGAGAGTTATAAGCATCACCTCTAACGCCATCCCAATATCCTTTTTTGAATATCTTAAACCAATCTTCTGCGTTCATTAAATAGAATCTCGCATCATTATCAGTTCCGAAAAAAGACGCCCAAGTTTTATAAGTTATTCCTGCGTTAGTGTGATATCCCGTTTTTCCCTTGTAAGGAGTTGGACAAGGATAAGAAGAAGCTGAATCGTTTTTATCTCTACTTAAACCACCTTCCCACTTCTTAGTGAACTTAACGTACTTTTCTATTATTGTCATAAATTGTTTTGTTTTAGAACAATCGAATGTTCTATTTTAAATCATCTAAGGTTTCTTTACCTCTTTTGGCAAACTTAACAAACTTATCCCATACATTAACTCCTGTAACACTAAAGTAACTTTCGTTGATACTTTTAACTTCCGTGTAAACGCAGAACGTAGTAAACGCTTTTGTCATTAGTAAATCAATAGCGATGAAGTGTCCTAAGATATCCGCTACAACGTATTTTTCTAGTAAGAAGATAAACACAATAGCACCACTATATAAAAGGCTCTTAGAAATGGTGTGAGATAGTCTACGGGAGCGAATTGATTTCCATCCGCTTTTTCGTACTGAACGCCAAATGCCAAAAAACGTATCTAAGATAATTGCTATAACTGCGATTAAAACTAAAGGCTTTACAGGAGTAAGAATTGTAAGCACCGAAAAAACGAGGAGAGATAATTTAGTTTTCATTTTGATAATTCGTGTTTATTTAGTTTAGCGAGAAAAACACGAAGTTTCTCAACGTTTGTTTCTTTAGGTTTGTAAGCACCTAGCTTAATTCGTTTTTTCATATATACCAACCTGTATAATTATTCATTGAATCAGGGAAGATATCATTGTTCTTGTTTGAACGATACTCAGGAAACAAAGTCTGATTGAAAGACATATAATCAATAAATCTCTGTGTGTAACTTTGAGCAATACTTCTTTCCTTTTCTAGTAAATAGTCAACTTCGTTTTTATCTACGTTCTCAGAGTTCTCAGACGAGTGTTTGTAAACGCCTTTGTTTGCAATTGTATAAGCTGCGAAGGGTAAATATTCTACCATTCCCCAATGAATCAACATCGGTTTCACGTAAGTGGTAACCAAAGACAAATAGTTACCTGCAAGAGTTCCTGCGATAATATCAGCTTGTAGCTTTTGGAATAGTTTTGTACCTAAGTAATTCTGTATGTGAATATCTTGAGCTATCTTGATAAATTGAATGAACTTATCCGTGTCCACGTTGCCATTTAAAGCCGTGTAACGAACGATATCATCTCTAGTGATAAATAGTGCTTCTGCCATTAGTTAAATCTATTGTTGGTTGGTAAAAAGCCTTGATTTGGCATATCTACGGGACGCATTGCAACTTGCTGAGGATTTCTCACTCGGTAACCTGCTTTCTCTGCTTTGTTAGTGCTTATTGTTTTTGCATTAGGACTTAACGGGTCAATTCCACGTCCTTCTTCAAAGGCAACGAATGTTTGACGCATCCATTTATGATGACAAGCACCTCCACCTTTGTAAAGGAAAATATCATAGGTATCTGCACCTCTTGCTCCCCAACCTGCGTTAACTACTTCTCTGCTCATTCTTTGAATATCCTCTTTGCGATAAACTTTATTTGCAGCAACCATCTTTTTGCAGAACTCACGAGTATTGTCTTTTACTCCTCCGTCGTATCGGTAACGAGTAATAAACTTGAATCCATCAACAGTTTTATCTTGTTCTGATTTAGCTCTAGGATTAGCAGTACCTGTACTTACAAAATTGTAAACTTTAGATAGTAAAGATTGACTAGGATTGTTAGCATTTTCAATTTCTAAATCTATTGCGTCCTCTTGGTCGTAATCAACTTCAAATTCATCAATTAAAAGCCAATTTTCACTTGGTTCTTCACCGCACTCAATAAGAGCATTAGCAATTTCTTTATCCATTTTGCTTAACTGCGTTCCATCTGTTCCTGTTTCCTCAGCAACTTGTTCTGCAGTTTGCGTGTTCTCTAAGTCTACAAACTCCAAAGGTTGTAATGTACGGAAGAATAGTTTTAAGCTGATTCCGTTAAACGCTAAAATTGAATCAAATGCCTCTAAGATTTCTTCTTGGAATGGACGAATAACCATATTGTCAAACAAGATAGCAGAGTTTTTAAGCTCGTCTGCGTTGGAACTGAATCCATTTGAACTAGCAACCCCAAATAATAGCGGAGAAGTAACGTTGTGTCCTAGCATAATCTTGCGTAAACACTCCTCAGATAAATAAGTGTAGTGTTCAGGAGCATCGTTTAAAGGAATGTCATCTACCGTAGTCTTAGATTCGGCATTGTCGTTAAATGCTACGATTACTTTTTGTCCTCTTGAACCTGTTAGCTTGTTCATTACTTTAGAAGTAATCATTGACTGTTGCTCCTCAGTAGGCACTCCGTTGTTGAAGTTTACTACTTTAGTTCCCGAAAATCCGTTTTGAACTTCGTTGATTAAGTAATCAGCTATTTCCTCCTCAAGTAATGCATATGGAAGTGAACCTTGATAGTCAACATAACTATAATATTTCATCCCTACTGAATAAGGCTTAGAAAATAGTATTTCTACTTTCTCTTTGCTAAATCCAAATGCAGGGATTCTTTTAGGTGCGTATTTTTTAACGTCTGTCCAATCATCAGAATAGTAATATCCTTCGATTTCTCCGTCTTTATTGCATTTCTCAGCACGAAGTAAGTTTACAGGCATATGATACGCCTTTAAAATCTTTTCGTGTCTTTCATCGTAGTGTACTTGCACTGCAAATTGACCTAACATCTTTCTGTCTAGAACAATCTTACGGATATCATCCTTGCTAAACAAAGACATCATTTGAGCATACTCGTTCGGTTTACGATTAGCATCTAAAGCACTTAGTCCTTTTCCATAAACAAGACGTGCAATGTTGTTTATAATTGCCGAGTTCGTAGTTGAGTTTGTGTATCTGTCTATCAAAAACGAATAGTAATTATTGTCCTCACCGTATTCAACCCAATTATCACGTTTGGATTCTTGGATTACAGGCGTTGTGTAAGCACTTAGGCTTAAGATATGTAAGTTATCACTCATAAACTATGAAAGTGTTTGTTGTGGCATTAGAAGTATATGTTCCGTTGTTTACGGAGAATGTTGCAATGGATTGATTAGTACAGAAAATTTTATCCTTGTGACAGATAGTTGCACCGTTTGAAAGTAATAACGTGTAAGTGTGATTATCTACTAAAGCAAATGTTGCAGTAATCGTGTTTACATAGCCACCTTGAGTTGAACTTGTAATGCCAACCGTAATAGTTACATTAGTCTGTTCGTCTGTAATTGACATCGTAGTGTAATTCTCAAAGCGAGGAATAAAACTAAAGGTCTGAGCTGATGTAGAAGGCGTTAATACTATCATAGTATATAAACCTTAATATTTGAATTTTGTTGCAAATAAAAAAGGGTAGCCTAAGCCACCCTCTTAAAATCTAGAGATTAGAATACTATGAGTTAACGATAGTTGTAGTTGCTCCGAATACTCCCGTAGAACCAATTAAACCTGCTTCTGTTGTAGCGTCTAATAGATTAGCAAGAATTTTCTCAGTTCCAACGAATGTCAAAGTGTAACCAACTAAATCACCCATTGCAGTTCCGTTTGTTACGTTTGCAGTAGTTAATTCCATTCCGTGCTCAATACCTGCAAGGAAGAATTGGTTGTTACGTGTTTTGATTACTACGTTAGGACGTCCGTAAGACAATAACTTAACTGTCTTGTGTGTAGCAGCGTCTTGTTTTTTCAAAGTAACTGACAATGTTTGCTCTACAAATGATGTTCCGTTTTCACGTGAAGTTGTGATTACTTGGTCAAATGTATTTGTTCCTTTCAATTGGTACTTGTACAATGAAGTTACGTTAGCAATTGAATCAATCGTGTCTGTTGATGTAACATAAGTTACGTCTGCAGGAAAAGAGTAATCTCCGTAATTAATGAAGTAGATAGCGTCAATACCACCTACAACGTCTTTACATACTTCTAATCTGCCTGTTGTTATTTCGCACATATTTATGTATATTTTTTAGATTAAACAAAAAAGGGAAGGCACTTTACCTCCCCTTTCAATTATTTGTCTGTTAATTTTAGTTAGCAGAGTTTGTGATTCCGTAAGTAACTACGTCTGATGCAAAACCGTATTTAGCATCTGCAGTGAAACGCATAATTACACGTACATTTTGTGAACCATCCAAATCTCCCATATCTAAAACTTTCACTTCATTCATATCGTTCAATAATCCTGTTGCAAAGTACAAGTTAGATTTTTGAGCAAGTAAAGCAGTATTAGAGTTCAATCCGTTAGCCATAAATACACGAACACCGTCAAAGAATACATCACCTAAAGTTTGGTTTGTTCCTTTGTTGTCGTAACCATTAGCACCAACTCCTGAAGCAGCAAATCCACCCAAAGCACGTACATAAGCACGGTAGATGTTGTTTGATACATACAATGTCAAATCTTCTTTTCCGTAGATAGCAGAAGGAGCAGCATCAACGATTTTACCTAACTCAGCAATAACGTTAGCAGCAGTAACCGTAGTACCTGCAACTTCTTGAGCAGATGGCAAAGTAGCATCAGTTGTAAGTTGTGTCATAATACCTGCGAATTGACCTGCAGTTGCGTTAACACCTCTCCAAATAGATACTTCCATTGCAGCAGCAACTTTCTCAGCAGCGTGTGCCAATAAGAAATCTGTAAAGTTTTTCGGCATTACTTCGAATGCAGAGTAACCCATTGCGATAGCTTCCCAATCGGAAACGAAATCTTTTTTACACAATTGTAAGTTAACTTGGAACTCCTCAGGTTGAAGGATTTTCTCAGTTAAAGTAATTGTAGATGTAGCATCAAAATCACAAGTTGCGTTAGCAATGATGTCATCCGTAGCAACACGTTTGATTACTTGTTTGAATTTAACATTAGGAACGATAGTGATTCCACCTTTGTCCAATGTTGGTGCAGACAACAACGCTGCTGCGATGTATTTTCCTGCGAACTCACCTGCGTAAGTTGTAGTAATGCTAGTTGTAGTAGCCATTTTGTTTAAATTTTAAATTGTTAATATTATTTGTTTAATTTTTCAAAGATTGAGTCAATTGTTGAACGTTGTTTGTTTTTTGCAAAACGGTAAGGCTCAACTTGATTCGTGTTTTCAGGATTAAAACTAATTGGTTTAGGGTCTTCCATAAGTTCGGTTACTTCAGGTGCAACTTCGTCAACTTTGGAAAGCAATTCCAATTTAGCTTTCAATTCGTTATTTTCATTTTGTAATGCTTCGATTTCTGAAAAGAAAGTTTCTTTAACTACTGATTCAATAGTTTTCTTTGCAGTCGGTGCAGGTGCTGCTTCTGCTTCAACTTCTACTTCTACTTCAGGAGCTTCTGCTTCGGGAGCAACTTCCTCAACTACTGCTTCTTTGATTTCAGCAATAATTCCTTCTACTGCAACCACTAAAATCATTCCGTTCTCTAGTTCGTATTCACCAATTGGTAAAGGAATCATTTGCTCGTCAGGAGTAACAATAAAAACCTCGTTATCCATTTCAAATGCGTCTGCTTCAAGAACTGTAGTCCCATCTATCAACATCATTTGCTCTAATTTCACTTCCATTCCTAAAAGTGATTTGATTTTGTTAATTGTACTATTTTTCATTTGTGGTTTTTAATTAGTTAAATAATTTTTTAGCGTTTTCAAGTGCTTTTGCTTTTGCTTGACTTGATTTTTTTGTTGCTGCTAATTCTTTTTGTCCTGAAACAATATAACTAGGATTAGCTATTCCTAAATTTTTAAATTGTTGTGTAACATCTTCAGCAATTGTTAAACCCAAATTACAAGTAACTTCATTAGTTCTATAAGCTTGAATTAATTTATCAATTGTACTCATAATGCTTTTAGATAATCCATTTGCAGCATCAATTTCTTTTGCAGATTGCATTTGTTTTTTTAATAAATCATCAGGAGTTGCTAGAGCAATTTCGTGTGATGCTAACTCTGTAACTTGAGGCTCAATTGCTGATACCTTGCTAAATACTTCTTTTAAACCCATCTTTTGTCTTTTTTATATAAACTTGTTAATACTTACTTTGTTGCATTTTTATCCGTTCTGACGGACTGTAGTTCTTACTCCTGCATTCTCAGTTATTGTAACTGAATCAATGCCTTGTGTAACTCCTATGCCCTGTGCTTGTAAACTTCCATCGCAACATTTAGTTGAGTATGTTCCGTTTTCGCATAGACATCCTCTGCGACCTCCTTTAGGGCTAGAGTAACTTGGTGTTTTAGTTTTGCTCATCTTCTATAATTATTTGTTTGATTTTTTCTATTAATAAATCCTCATCCGACATTTGGGACATTTCTAATTTGTCAGCAAAGTAACCCTCGATTGAAAATCCTTTTACTTTACCTTCTTTAACATCGTTCCATACCTCATCGTTGTTTACCTTCATTGAAATCATCCACGTTCCTTTTGGCAAATCAAAGCCATAAAATCGGGATTTATCCGATTTACTATCGTCAATTATCCAACTTTCCACTACTGACATTCCTTTGAGTTTCTTGTCGTGTTCGTAGGTAGCGTTGTTTTGGTTTGAGTTCATTAAGAAAAGCTCTGATGCTTTGCGAACTGTGTCCTCTGAAAAGTAAATGTAGTATTCCTCTTTCGTCTTTTCGTTTACTCGGTAGATTTGCTTGTTAGGAACTAATGCAGCACCCATAAGAATCTTTTTCTCTTTGTCTACTTCTTTTAACTCTATTTCGTGTTTTGATAAGTGAATAAAGTGTTCCTCAATGGCAGGAGAACGCACGACAGAAACTGCGTCAATTCCGCTTAATGAATCCTTTTCGTCAATTACTAATTCTACAATTTTCATATTTTATAAACTTAATTATTGTACTAATGTTGCATTTTCAACTCTGTTTCTATCTAGGCTTTGTGCAGATGTTACATCGCCTGAAACAACGTAAGCCTTTGCAGGTTGTTGTTGTAATTGTGCTAACTGATTGATTCCTGAGTTACCTACAACGTTGAAGTTTGGTGATACTACGCCACCTCCTCCGCCACTTCCACCTGAAGGAACGTTACCACTATCACCTCCACCGCCTGGCACTTTTACTGCTGCAATTGATTTAATATTCTTAAATCCTGCTGCAATTGCCACACCTGCTGCAATAGGAGCTAATGCAGGACCAACTACAGGAACACCAATTGTTGCAGAGTATGCTTTTTGAGCTGATAAAAAAGTTTGTATTGTTGCTTCTGCGATTGCTGCTGCTTTACCTGCTTTTGTTTGTTTACCAAATAGTTCTGATATATCACCTAATACACTTGCAGTTGCAGTTAATGCTTCCTCTTGATTCTTTTTCTTTTTCTCATCTAATGCAATTTCAGCATCTGATATTCTTTTACGAACTTCACCAACACCAACTAATCCCTTTTTCTCTTGCTCTTGGAAATCTTTAGTTTTTGATAAAGCACCTGCTTTTAATACAACAAGTTTTTCAGTTCCGTCAAATAAATCTTTAGCTTGTTTATCTTCTAAATCTTGTAATTCTTTCTTTCTTGCTTTCTCTAAATCAACTGTGTCTTTATTGTACTTTTTGGCTAAGGCAATTTCAGCATCATACTTTTCAGTGATAGCACGAACTTGTAACTCGTATTCACTTTTGAAAACATCAGTTGCTTCTTTTTGGTTTTCCTTAATTGCTTCTAACGCTTCTTTTCGTTTTGCTGCAGCTTCATCATTCATCGCCTTAACGTGGTCTGCTGATGCTTTTGCTGCGTCCGTTTGTTCTTGTCTTACTTCAACTTGATTTTGTTGAGCTATTGCTTGACGATTCTTGTACGCTTCTTTTAAATCTGTATACTCCTCTTTTAAGGCTTCTCTTGACTTAGTTACTAACTCACGTTGCTTTTCAATTACTTCATCGCTTACGCCTAAGTTTTTGTAATTTGCTAACGTGTTTTTCTCCTTTTCGTATGTGTTTCTTGCAGTTGCTAATGTCGCTTTCTCTAATGCAATTTCCTCATCTGCGTGTTTTAATGCTAGTTTTCTGATTGCATCGGCACTTGCACCTGATGCTCTAGCCATATTAAGCTCTTGAGCATTTTTATTTTTTAAGGATTCACTTGCTCTATCACTTGCTGCAATTTGTTTATTTAGTGCGTCCGTGTTTCTCTTGGTTGCGGCAGCAGCAGTATCGTTTGCTTTTGCTGATTCCTGAAACATCGTTACCAACTTGTAACCAATTGCAATTAAAGCTGCGATTCCAGCAACGATAGCCATAACAGGATTGGCTGCCATAATAGCATTGTACGCTAAAGTAACTGCGTTAACTACTTTTTGAACAACTGAATTTGCTTTAAGTACCGCACCTAATGACTTGAAACTATTAATGCTTTCTCTTACACCTTCTATTCCTTGTTGAATAGCCATCGCTGACTGCACCTTTAATAAAGATTCCTCAACTAATGCAGATTCCGCTCCAAACGTACCCATAGCACCCTGAGCAATACTAAACCCTGAAGTGATACCTCCTAATGCACCTCCGAGTTTTTGACCCATTGTAGTTGCAGCAGCGTCAACTGCCATATCAGTCTTAATCTGAACTTTGCGATAATCTCCGACGGTCTTTAATAAATCCTTGTATTCTTGTGTTGTGGTCTTTCCTGCGTTTGCTAATTCATATAACCTATCCTCAGCTTCACCCATACGAGTGGTGAGTGGTTGCAGGTCACCATATACGTCTTGAAAACTTGCTGAAACATCATTGGTAGCTTTGGATAAGTTATCCATTGCCTTAACGGCATCTTTAGTATTTACATCTATTTCAATTACTTTCTTTTCAGCCATCAGTTAGGTTTTTTTGTTGCGTGTTTTCTTCTCTCTTGACGTGTCATTTTACGAAAGGATGTTGTGTAAGCGTATTTTCCTTTTGCGATGTCGATGTTCTCTGATATTCCGTAGAAGTTGTCAATGGATAGCATTGCAATTATGTTCTTTATCATTTCTGTATAATGTTTATTGTTTGTATTTCTATTGCTCCTGTTCTTAACGTGTATTCAACTTCTATTGGATATACATCTCCGTCTTTTCCTGCAGGTAATGTAACATCAACAAATTGACTTGCAGTAGTAGTGCTAGGAGAAACTGTTACTCCTCCAACTGTGCTTCCTATTTTAGTAGATTCAGCATCATTAATAAAATTGATAGGCACTGCAATAGTTCCACCTCCAACTCCAACGTAAGGGATTTGAGTTAAGTTTAGTATTGGTCTAAAATCTAAAATCAATTGAAAGTTTACCTCACCTGTTGTTAGGTTTGACTGCATTGAATTTATGATGTATCGTTTGTCTCTAATTACTAATCTATCGTTTAATTTTAAGCCTGTAAGTAAACTGATAGGAAGTATCGTTTTTACGCTGATTAACCTTTGTTTAAGATTGTAAAGATTGTACAAGTAAGAAAAGTAATACGTTCCGAATAAAGTTTGTTGTACAGGTACATTTAACAACGTGGAAATATCAGGTGCGAAGTTTAATGTGTAGTCTGTAAGGTTGGTTCTTAAATCCTGCCCAAATGGTGTGTAACTTGTAATTGTAGTTGTTGAAGTTCCATCGTTAAATTTAAAGTCAACTGTTTGGTTCGTGTATTGATAAAGTAGAATAGGTTTAGGAACGTAAGGAGCAAACTCGTTGTTGAGTGAATAACCTACTTGTAAATCTGTACCTGTGAATTTAGTCTGTAGTAAGTTCTCGAATGGAACTTCTAGAGTAAACTCATCGCCATCGTAATTGTATTGATAGGATGTGTCTCCATATTCACGCATAAATAATTGACTGAACTGCTTATTTAAGAATGATTCCGAGTTTTGGTATTTCATCGTAATCTTCTTGTGGAGCTTCATTTTGTCTACATCAATAGTATCTACGTCCGTATATTTAGAAATATTTACAACCGCTCCTGCAGAGTACCAATCGTCTAATGGTTCTAACTGAAAACTATTTTCTAAAGTTGCATAGCACGTTAAATTAAATATTTTACAAATTCCGCTAAAGAAATCACTAATCTTCATTACTGGAGAGTTAGAAGCTAAGTCTGTATTTAAAATCAGAACATTGTTAGCACAAGTAGCCACACAAATAGCGTGTATGGTAAATGCACCTGATACAATTGCAGTAATCGTATAAGTTACAGAAACATTAATTGTTGATGCTAGATTAGTTCTTATTTTAAAATTATAAGTAGAATCCAATCCTATAGTGTCTTGAATTGTAATCGCAGATAATGCTCCTGTTCCTAAAAATGGAATGCTTTGAATTAAGTTCGTGTTTTGATAAACATCTATAAATCCTCCTGTGGTTGGAGACATTGAGTTTATGTTTACTACAATGCTATGATTTCCACTATTTAAACCTAAGTATTGAACTCTAACTGTATTATCAGTTAAATTAAAAGCATTACTTGCATCGTTTCCTGATGATGATAAACTTGTAAAATCAATATCTTCTGCTTCCGAAAAGAAGTTAAAATCATTTCTATTTTTGTACCACAAGAATAGCTTAGTAAATCTTTCGTCACTTAAAAATGTACCTGCAAAACCAACTGAGTATTTATCAGCGATTGCAGTAAATAATTCTTTTACTCTAACTGCAGGAAATAACTCATCGTAGTGAATATGTCCTGAAGTTTGGTGAATGTCGTGAGAGCTGCTCGTAGGTATCGTTAACCACGTTGGACTGATTGACGTTGGAGCATTGCCTTGATATGTCCATATTCTATTAGAACTGATTAAAGGGTATTTTACAGGATAGGTGTCAGTAGTATCTGTGATTCGTGTTTTCACTTGCGTTCCATTGTACAAATGGTTTAAGCTCGTGTAATCTAAATCAGATAATAAATCCTCTCCAAAGTAATCTAGTAACGTCTTACCCTCTCCGTAAAACATAAGCGTGTAACTTTCCGCTGCTCCTTTTTTAAGTTGTGATTTCTCAATCTGAATCTTACCACGTCTAAAAAAAGTTAAGTCAATTTCTATAAACGCATTTCTACGAATGTTGTGGTCTATTGTTGCGTCTACATCGCTTTGATAAAAGTGTTGTAAGATAGCATTGTTGTAAGGCGAAGCAGGAACTGTAAAGCTCTGAGAAAAGTCCGTGTAAGTCTTTGAGATGTCAGCTACGTTCTGCTGAGTTGATGTTACCTGAATTTGCTCATCGTTGAATAGTTCGAGTCTTTGTCCTTCGATATATACTTGTACTTTTCTATTCATTACACTACTGAGTTAATTGTGTCGTATGCGTATTCAAAGTCTAGTTGGTAATTAATCATATGTGTGTTGATGCTTTTGAAAAGCTCAGTTGATTTCGTGTTTATTTTTACTGGTAAAGAATCAAGTAGAATCCTCTCGCTTAACATTAGTTGTCTAATCGTTTCTGAGAAACTTTCGTTTACCCAATCGGTATTTACTTTAATCTGTTCTTTTGCGTTTGTGTTAAAGACTTTTCTTTGTCCTTCTTGAACGCTATAACTTGGGTATGTTGCAGGCATTAAATTGTACTCCGTGTTTTCTACGTTGATAGATTTGTTACTCGCTTTGAAGAACCACTCAGTTTGCCAAGCTCCGTATTTATTTACAAAGTCGCATCTTACAGGCGTGTATTTACATTCTCCTTTCGGTTGGAATGTTGCAGTCCATACCGTAGTTCCTCCATTAATGATTTCTACTTTGTTTCCTGCACTTAAATACGATGAGAATACTCTAGGATAGTCAAGTACGTTTAACGTTCCTAAAGACGAAGTATTGGTTGCACCTGTAACTAGGTTTGTGTATTTGATTGTATCTCCTGAAATATTTTCTATTGTGATGTGTCCGTAACTTCCGCTGCCATCTAAATAATAGTTGAACGTGTTTTGGTCTAAGTGAACTCTGCTAAGATTAGGATTTGCTCCGTCCGTATAATTTCCGTACCCTTCGTAAGCTCTGTAAGTTAATGTAGAACCAAACTGCACAAATGAACCTGTAGTTTTCTTGAATGTTTTGATTCCTACCCAACACCATTGAGCAGATGGATTAGCTGCACTTGTTGTTGTAATGTTTTGTAGTGTGTTGTGATTGATAAACTCACGGATGTAAGGTGATACATCGTAGTAAGTTGCAGGTGCAGTTGATGAAGGTATTTGCTTACTTAATGTGTAAGCAGGTGAAGCAGGCATTGACGTACTATTTCCGTTCCAAAGAAATATCTGTATCTGAGAAGCAGTTTGTGATGCTTCGTTTATTGTTAGAATGTAAGGTGAACGTGCGAAAATTGCCATCTATTTTTGTGTTGGAAATGTTGTTGTGTTAAATAATTTTATTGCGTCTAATCCAAATGCTTCTACTAATTGCTCAGGCAAACGCTTATACGCTTTCTCAAATGGTTTAGTAAAGAACAAACTAGGCTTGATTCCGTTAAAGTAAACTGAACGTGCAATAGCAAAAGACAAAGACTTTCTGTTTTTAAACTTTCCTTTTTCTCTAGGTGCTAATCCTTTACGAACTACCCACTTGTCAAATGCTTTTGCTGGTGGCATTTTGTTCGTGTATTTGTAGTCCGTATTGTACTTCTTTTTAATACCTGAAACTCCTTTGTCCTGATAGAATCCGTACTCCTCCATTGAGAAGTCCATCTCAAATGAATTAGGATTAGCTTTGACATTACCTTTAATAGAGTTATACAAACTCTTAGAGGAGTTCTTTCCACCCCTCGTAAGATTTGCTTTAGATTGACTAACTACATAGTCTCTAAACTTGTTTAACTCTATTTGTAACTCACTCTGCTTCATCCGTGTTTTCAGTAGGCTTCGCAGCTTCGTTTAAGATGTTTAAAATAGGAACTCCAAACTTCATCGGTAGTTCACTCAAGATTGCTTCTAATTGCTTTACTTGCTCTTCGTTTAATGTTAACATACTTTGTTTTTTAGATTAATACTACTCCGATAGCATCAGCCACATATTGATTGACCACGTTGTTATCAGTCCCCCAAGTTACGAATTGTTCCTCAGTTAGAGTATAGTTCCCTTGACTTAATTGCTTTCCGTCTTCGGTTAGTAATTGCCAATACGTTGTGCAAGTCGTTGCAGTCGTTTCAAAGTTCAATACAAGTACGCTTAATCGTGTTGCAGTACCTTCGTTAAGTGGGTAAACGATTGGTTGAATCGCTACTCCGTTTGTGTTTGTTGTTTCCATTATTTATGTTTAAAGTTTAAAGTGATACCCAAATAGTACCGTTATAAAATTGAGGTAAGTTTAAGGTTAAGTCATATACAATCAATCCCGTTGCGGGTGAAGCAATAGCGTTCTTTTGTGTGGTTGTCATTCTTGGAGGAAGAAAGCCTTTTGTGGTGGAAGTTACATTTAGTAAAGCACTTGCAACGTCAGTAGTAGAACCTATAATAACATTGTTAGTATTTCCTTTTATGAACAATGCATCTGATGTTAAAACGTCATTGTAAAAAGTAAAATCCCCTGCACCATATGTAGCAATAGACCATTTTCTAACTGAACTTAAAGATAATTGAAAACCCGTATTTGTTGCGTGATTTATATCAATTCTCGTAGCTACTGCATTTGTACCGCTTATTTGGAAAACATTTTGAGCGGATGCACTCACCCTCGCAGTCCCGTTAACATCTAACTTGAAACCTGCATCGGTTGTTGTGTTGATAGCAAAGTTTCCCGTGCTGAATAGTGTTGCTTGAGCGGTAGAAGAAGCACCTGCACCAAACTTAATGCGACCCGTTGCGAAGTCGTTTATTATTGCTATGTCGCCAATAGTTGCACTATATAAATACGAATCGCTTGAAGCAATAAATTTATAGCTATTTGTTGATGCTGAATACTTTCCTAATCCTATAAAACCACCTCCTGTTGTTGCTCTTAGTTCAGCAGTAGATGCAGTTCCACTTGTGGTGTTGGAGGCATTTATTAAAGTTACTCCGTTCTGATTTAGCGAAATAGTCGTATTCCCACTCACCCTCGCAGTACCGTTAACGTCAAGTTTGAATCCTGCGTCTGTGTGTGTTCCGCCATCTTGGATAAGTAGGTTACCCGTTGAAAACAAGGTCATACTTTGAGTAGCTGAAACCCCACGAACAAACAAAAGTCTTCCCGTTGTTTGTCTTGCACCGATAAACATATTTCCCGCAAATGGTGAACCCGTTGCAGTACCTCCAATTTGAAACGAACCTATGTTATTGTTTGCGTTGTCATACATATTCATCCCACAAAAACCACTACTCGATGTGCTTCTAATTGCTAAAGTTGCATCAGTACCAGATATTTTAAATGCTGAGGAAGACGCTACAAAGTCAGCTCCAATTATAAACCCTCCGTTTATTAGTAATTTTGCATTCGTGTTATCCCACGAAAAGTTAGCTGATTCTTGAACTACATTTCCCGTACCTTCAAACAATACACGTCCAACAGTACCCGATGTGATTGCAGTAGTACCGATTGTGATTCCCGTAGCTCCTGCAGGTGAAATCTCAACGTATTCTGAACCTGTCCAACGATATGTCTTGTTAGTGTCCTCTGCTATGAAGATTGTTTTGAGCGTACCTGTTGCAGGAAATGCTGCTAGGTTTGCGTAGTTCTTTACCTGTGATGGAATGTTAATATCTATTGCCATACTAAATTAATTGTTTGATTGCTTAAAGTTGCGAATGTTGAAGTAGCTA
>Ga0208554_1000033_pt1 | contig 30055 bp, 52 predicted proteins | sample Colrivmet1371B02_FD_187628 | JGI IMG/M metagenome (GOLD analysis project Ga0208554, IMG submission 187628) | Estuarine microbial communities from the Columbia River estuary - metaG 1371B-02 (SPAdes) (version 2) | ecosystem: Environmental > Aquatic > Marine > Intertidal zone > Estuary | place...
CCCCAGTTACAAACCTCGATACCTACAGATAGTTTATTTAAGTTTGAATATTTAGCGCCATTTCTAGCGAAATCTTCTTGATCAATACCTAAATGCCACGCCCAATGCTTAGATGAAAAACATTGTACAATCGTTCCGTTTTCACCAATGATAAAAGCCGTAGCTATTCGGCTGTCGTTACCATTCCAATACCTTGAAACCCCTTCAGCATTGCCATTTCCCGCCGTGTGGTGTAAATAAATCTGCGTCTTAGGTGAACTTTCAGCAAAATACTGATTGTCTTTTAAACGTACTTGTTTAATAGCTTGAATGTCTAGTTTTTTCATCTTAGTTCGTCGAAATTTTCTTTAGATCGTTTAACAAAATTTATAAACTTGTCCCAAACATTTACGCCAGTTACACTAAAGTAGCTTTCGTTAATGCTTTTCACTTCTGTAATGACACAAAAGAACGTAAATGCTTTAGTTAATACTAAGTCAATAGCAATAAAATGCCCTAGAATGTCTGAAACCACGTACTTTTCCATTAAGAAAATGAACACAATAGCGCCCGAATAAAGTAAAGACTTACTGATAGTGTGCGAAAGCCGTCTACTTCTTATTGATTTCCAGCCACCCTTTTTAACACTACGCCAGATGCCGAAACACGTATCTAAAATAATAGCTAAAACAGCAACTAAAATAAGCGGCTTAACTGGTGAAAGAATAGCGAACGCCGAAAGAATGAAAATAGATAGCTTAGACTTCATTAAAATACCATTATAGCGTTATTATATCCGTTGTCATTGTAGCGTTGTCCACAACGTCCGTAACAAGTCCCTACACAATCGCACATTTCTATTTGTGGGCGTAAATCCGTGTCGCGGTTTTCTTGACTTGTGAACTCTGGAAATAAGTTTTTATTAGCTAGTAGGTATTTAATTAATCTAGCTTCAAAGAAAGACGCCTTTTGTGCGAAGTGTTCCATTCCGAAAACTACTTCTGTACGACTTACACTATTTGAAAAGTCGCCGTTTTGAGTTTGAAGACCTTTGTTTTTAAGCTGGTAAGATAGTCCAAAAACAGCGTCTTCTGCTGAACGCCAAGCCACTACGGGTTGAATAAAACCTACTAGTGTTTCTTCGTCTGGGTTTAACGTTTGCGTATTGTACGCGTCTAGTAAGTAGTTATAAAAGACACTACCTAGAATGGGCTGTACACGTAGGTCTGACTGCGTTTTAATGTACGGCGTTACGTCTGTTACGTCTACGTTAGCCGTAATAGGTGTGTTCGTCTTTAAATATGTTTCTGTTATAAAGTATAGCATTTTATAAAGGTGTTGCTGGTGTTGAACTTGGTACTACGTCGCCACCTTCGATAGGTGCAAGTGACGCAAGCGCGCGAACTTCGTTAGTTGTCATTGTATTAAGTACCTTTGTCGCTACTAGTGGACTCATTGCATTTAATGCGTCTTGAGTTTTACTAGCGTCGCCTTCTACTTCTACAATAGTTTCGTTAATTATTTGGAAATTCTTAATAGTAAAGTCCGCTTTTTGTTTGCAGATTAAAAGCAATTCTGTAAAGACTTCTTCGACCATTTCACGCAAAGGAATAACTACATTCTTTTCAAAAATAATATAGGCTTGTTTAATGTCTGCGCCGTTACCTAGTGATCCAGTTGTACGCACACCCATTAAGATTGGGTCGATTGTATGCGCAAAACAAATTTGTTCTGTATTTAGTCCGCTAGCTTCTTGAAACATTTTGTCGTTTGAATTAGTCGGAATGCTTTCGATTTTAGGTAATTGGTCTGGACTATTTGCAAAAAATGCTACACCTTTTCCAGCGTTCTGCGCGCCTTTCATTCTGTCTATAGTGTCTCTTAAGACTTTCTTTTCTTCTTCGCTTTGTGGACGTTTAGGAAACATCATTGCAAAGGCTGGGAAAATACTATTTTGAATGTTAGATTTTGCAAAGTAACTCAGTTCGCCCGAAAGAAACGCAAAATTTAAAGCGCTTGTATATTGTGGCAATGGGTAATAATCTTGTCCGATTGCTGAAATTTCGTAAGCGTAAAGCTGGCATTTGTCCGTATTTAACGGGTGGTATTTAGTAACTGGGATTACGTCAATTCTAGAAGCCCAATCGTCACATAAAAAATAACAATCTTTCGCGCGATTAATACGAACCTTTTCTGGCGAAATGTTTTCGACTCTTTTTACTTTGTGCTTTTCATCAAAGTGTAGCATAAAATAAACGCGGTTGTGTAGTACGATTTGTTTAGCCACTAGTCTAACAGACTTAGCTAACTTTAGTTTCTTTTCCCACGTGTAAATATCTAGCTTTTCGTCTGGCGTTAACTTGTCCGTCTTTAATTGGTAGCCAGCGCCTATAGTAGCGTTAACTTTAAAGTCCACAATTGCCCCGTGAAGTGGGCTAGTAAAATAAAGCTGGTTTAAAGTTTCTGGAAATAGGTTATCTTGACCAAATGGAATATAGCCAGACACTTGGTAACGTCCGTTTACGTAAGGTAGCGACAAGTTAGCGTTGCCTATCTTACCGAAAGGCGTACTAAATGACTGATAGCCTTCTACTACTTCTGGTTTTTGTTGTTTAAATCTGTCAAAAATTCCCATATTTTATTCATATATAGAAGAAACAGCTACACCGCTTACCACCATGCGCCCTTCTTCGATTAAATTAAGTTCTTCTGTATTCGTGTTTTCGTCTATTATTATGTCTGTTAGGCTTTCAAACACTTTATAGGTGTATTGACCTTTCAATAAATCTAAGTCTACGCCTTCTTCTAACGTAAATAGGTTGTATCTATAAGGGTAACTAGACGTGTCCGCGCCTATCCAGTATATCGGATCGACAGCCGTGTTAAATTCGTCTTCAAAAACGAATAAATAAAAGGGGTCTACTAACGTTGTTACTTCTGACAGCGTCAAAGCAAACGTATTAACTTGTCCTTTTTCAATGTAAATCATAACTATATTAAAAGTTAAAAAGCAAATGTTCATAAAACAACAAACCCCACCGAATAGGTAGGGTTGTTATAAGTGTTACGTTTCTAGAATGTAACTAAAACCAATTAAGCTGTAAGACCAGCAATAATAGCGGGGTCAACCTCAAATGCAAGCTCTGGATTTTCCGAGCTTAAGACCAATGAATATTTAGAACCATCCGCACGGGCTGTCCCAGAACCTTCACCAAAAGCGGTTACTTGTAAGAACGGGAAATACCAAAACTTACCATTTGCGTCACCTACGACAGCTGTTAAGTATTGTTGTCCAGCGCCTAAGATTTTAATAGCTTTCGACTTCTCTTGGTCGCGTCGGTGAAACATTAAGTTAATTGTTTGAGTAACATAAGACGAACCATTTACTAAATCAATAGCAGCTTCTTCTGTAAAGTTACCAGTATTACGTTTGAACTCCAAAGCCACGAAAGGCGTTGTGTGTGCAATAGCGGTTACTTCCCAGTTAGTACCAGTTTCTAAAGTAGTAATTGAAGTAATTTCGTCTTGTTGGTTTATTAATAGCGTATATATACCCCCGCTGTTAGGGTCGCATCCTTTGAGGATCTCTTGTAAAGTGCTACATGCAGCCATTTTAAAAATTTTTAAAGTTAAAAAAAAGGGGCGGGCGCATTACCCACCCCCGTTATTTTAGTTGTTTATTGACTAGTCGAAACAAACGTTATAAACTACAATCTGGCTAGGGTTAGTGTAAGCGAAACCAGCTTTCAAGTTAGCACGTGTACGGATATAAGGTTCTGCTACAGAGTCTGCAAGGTTAACCGCTTTCAATGCTTTTGCGTCTCCTTCTGCATCGAATGCATAAATAAGGTCTGTTTTCAAAGCTAATACCATAGTTGAAGCTGGCATACCTTCTGCAAGAACGATTTTAATTCCTAAGAACGTAGGCGCTAAAGGTGCAGTAACATAAGTCAAAGTGTTACCAGAAGCCGCAGCGATTTGGTAGTTAACGAATACGTCAGAAGAAACGAACAAACGAAGGTCGGAACGTTTTGCTTGAACTGCAGCTGGTGACGCTTGTAATACAGCAGTCATTTGAGCCAATACGTTAGCGCTTGTAATTGCACCACCATATAAACCGTTTACAGCTACGTCAGCACATAATTTTTTCAAGTAACCATCACACAAAGAAAGAACTGGGTCTAAACTTTCTGTGTCACCTTGCCAACGGATTAACTCTAAATCGTTTCCGATACGTCCAGCCATTTCATTCCAGTAGTAAGACATGAAAGAAGCTACGCTAAAGTCTCCGTTAGAACCTTGTGACATTTGCAAAGCCAAGAAAGACTGCTCCAGCTCAAATTGACAGATTTGAGACATGCCGCTTAGGGCGCAAACGTCGATTGTGATTGCGTCTAGGTTGTCTGTAGGCGCTGTAAAGTTACAAGTAGAAGGCGCTAATAAGTTTCCGAAAGTAACGTTAGCTAATTTCGTAGCAGATTTGATGCCAGGCAACGTTCTGTAATTGTCTGCGATGTCTTCTGTTAAATACGCTTTTGAGTAAAACTCGTCTGGGTTTGGACACAATAACGCGTTTGTATCTACGTCAAGGTCAAATTTTAAATTTCTAATCATTGTTATTTGTTTTTATTTGTTTTTAAATTGTTACTTATTTAAATGCGCGAAACGCTTTGAATTTGTCGAATGCTGACATTTTAACGTCTTTAGCCATTTCCATGTCTTCCGCTTCTTCTTCTTTTACTAGAAGTTCTTCCATTTGATTCTTAAGGTCTGCAATCATTGCAATAACCGCGTTAACGTTTTCTTCGATAACTGGTTTAACGATAGCTAAAATAGCTTCGGTGTCCATTGCTGGATCAATAGCCATTTCTTCTTTGACTTCTTCTTTTACTTCTTCTTTCTTTTCTTCTACGACTTCTTCCATAGCAACTTCTTCTTTAACTACTTCTTCTTCTGTAGTTTTTTCGTCTGCCATTTCGACTTCTTCTTTTTCTACTTCTTTAATTTCGATTACTTCGCCATCTTTGACAACGTAAATCTTGTCTTCGATGCGGTGTTCTCCGTCTGGTAATTTCATTGTATATTTGTTTAAGTGTTTGCTTAATTTCATTCCTAGAAAACCTTCAATAGAGAATCCTAGTTTTTCGTTTTTTACTAGTTCGTTATAGTAGTCCGTGTCGGTTACTTGAGCCGTTAACATAAGCGTACCTTTTGGAACTTCTATTCCGTAGGTTGTATAGGCTTTGTCTTGTTTCGGGTTTTCTACTATCCAGCTTTCGAGAATATACGCTGGAACTTCTTGGCTTGCGTCATGTTCTAGATTGAACACATTTTTATTTTGCAAGTCCTTCATGAACTTCACATAGATTTGTTCTATGGTCTGTTCGTCGAATTGAACATAGTAGTCGCCAGCTTCGTCGTCGCGTCTGTAGATTTCCATAGGAATCATCGCTGGTGCTGTTACTCTATATTTTAGACTATCCGAAAAGAAGTGCCTTTTGTGTTGACTAAATGCTAACCCTTTTACCTTAATAGCTGGTGCATCTGTAAAAGCTATTTGTTCTATTCCTAATTCTTCGCCGTCTGAATATTCGGGGTCAATTGTAATTTTGTAAATAGGTAGGTCTTTCAACATAACCATATTAAAAAAAATGTATATTTGTTCAAAATTTATATCATGGTAGAAATATTAGGAAAAGAAATTCCGAACGAAATGAATGAAATGACTATTCAGCAGTTCGAAGAAATTACAGAAATTCACGCTAACGACAAGCTAGACGTAATCGAAAAACATTTAGAGGTCTTTAAATTTATGGGTGTTCCAGAAGAAATAGAAGACGTAGACTTTGAGGTTTTTAAGGAGTACATTAGCAAATTCAATACGGCAAAAGTTCCCAGTTCAGAACTATTAAAGCGTTTCGAAATTGACGGCTTTACATACCAAGCCTACGACGAAGACTTTAAACTAACTGCAAAGGACACAAAGACAATTGAAAAGATTTTAGCTAATAAACATAAAGGCTACATTTCAGAAGTTCTAGCGGTATTGTTTAAACGAACGGACTTAACTAAAACAGAACACTATACAGACGCACACATTAAACAGAAAGCTAAATTGATTAGAGAATTAAAAGCCGAAGTTGCCGTGCCTTACTTAGTGGCTGTAGCTAGTGCAATTAATAACCACGTAGAAAAAGCAAATGAAGCTGCCAACGGGTTGGAACAAAATTAAGCTTTACCAGTTTAAAGAACTGCGACAAATTGACAAGACAGCGGGCTATTTTTCTTTTCAGTTAGATAGCCTTGCCGTTTTATTAGACGTACCTAGCGAAGACTTAGAAGACCTAAGCATAGATGAAATAACGTCCATGTACGAATCTATTAAATGGTATCAATCCGAACCAAAAAAGAACTATAAACACGAACTGGTTTTAGAAGAACAAACGTATATACTACAGCCGTTTAAAAAACTTACGTTGTTTGAGTTTATAGACCTTGAATACTTTCTGACTAACGACTATATAAACCATATTTCGCACATAGCTAGCGTATTTTATAGACGTGTAGACGCGGACAAGTGGCAAAATGTAGAGTTTGAGCCGTATATATTTAGTCCGTTTGATCGTTACGAACTATTCGACGACTTAAATGTAACAGATGTTTACGGCATTTTAACGGATTACATGAAGTACCGCGAAGACTTTATGAATAAATACGAAAATTTGTTCAATGAAACAGACGACGAAGACGAAGAAGAACAGCTAGACGTTAAAGATTTCGACTCTATAGAAGACTATAAAGCTAGTTTAGAACAAAAAGAACAAGGTAAGCGTTCTAAAAAATGGGGCTGGGAGGCTTTATTGTTTGACCTTTGCGAAGGTGACCTAACTAAAATAGAAGAAATAGGCAAATTGCCTTTAATATTTGTCTTTAATATGTTATCTATGCGTAAAGAAATGGGTTATTTAGAAACCCCTAAATTTTAAATCCCAGTTGAATTCACCGCCTATCGGTTCGAATGTATAAATAATACTATTCTTTTGTCCTAAGATATTAGCCACTTGTAAGATAGGGTATCTTTGCGCCATCCATTCAGTGTACTGCTGAAATATTTCTTGTGTCGTTCCGTTATTTTGTAGGGCTTCTGTTAACTTAGCGCATAAATCAAACGCCGCCATTTTTTCGGTTCCGTTGTTTAGGTAACCAAAATAATACATAGCTAAAATCTGTATTTCCAATTCACCTAGTGCGGGAATCTGCGCGTTAATTCTAACGGAATCGTAAAGCGAACCCGTGTCAATTAGCGTTTCATCTGCAATAATACGGCGCAAAGTCTGCGCTATTTTATTACGCGTCTTATATTTAATATTGAAAACCCCGTTGTTAGCGTATGCCATTACTCGCCTTTTAATTGTTTAAGTTCATTGTACATTGCTAGCAGTTCAGCTTCTTTTTGTGCAATAATTTCTTCTTGTGTAGGTTCGTCTACTTCAATGAACTCAACTCGAACTAACCCGTTCTCATCATAAATTTCGTTTCTCAATTGTGGCATAATTATTTATTTAATTCTGATTACTACTGCAGTTGTACCAAATGAATTTAGTGTAGCAGTTGCTGGAGCGTTTGGATATGTTATGGAAGTTTGAGTCCAAGATAATACACTCGATGCACCAATCCAACCTATATGTAAACCGCCTTGTGATGTTGTCATTCCAGAAATCTGGCTATTAAAAATGTTTGATAAAATTCCAAACCAATAAATAGTACCTTTTACAAAATTAAAAGATACCGTAATAGTTTTTAATCCGCTTGTTGATAAATCAATCTCCGCACTTTCGTAAAGTTTTGCGTTTGGTTGATTCACTCCATTATGTGAATAAATGCAAAGTTTTGCTTTACTTGTAGCAATTGCATTGGAACAGTTAAAAGCCAATGTCGTTGATGTAATGTTATTATTTGGCACATATGGAACATAGGTCATTTGACCCGATTGAGTTGTATACGCCCCAACAGCACCTCCCGTTAAATTGTTTGATGTTTCAACATTCCAAGAACTACCGGGTAAAAAAATACTATGGATTCCAGATGCTCCTCCACCGCTTATTGTTAAATCGCCACTTCCTAAAACAGAATTTCCGTTAATTGTTTTAATATTAAAACCACTTATAAGTCCGTCTTGTTTATTATTAAAAGCGTTCCAATCGCCACTACTTAAATAGCCGTCGTCTGCTGCGCCAGATTGTGTAATTGCTATATCTGGCGTACTACCACCCGTAGAACTTAACGGCGCCGTAGCTGTTACGTCTGTTACGCCCCCACCACTAGCAGCGTCTATTATTTCTTGTCCCGTTATTGATTTGGAAACATAGCCAGACCCGTTAAATTCGGAAATTTCTACTAGGTCCGTAGCTTCTAAGTTAGCGCCTTTCGCTGGTAATTGACTTATTTTAATATTTGCCATTTATTCAATGATTAATTTGTCGTTATTTTCTGTTATTCGTGCGTCCGTGTTTTCGGTTATTCTAAAAACAAACAAGCTAGAACCTTGACTATAAATCCAGCGCGTTGTATTATAAAGTGAAATAGCGAAGCCGTACATATTACCCTAAAACTAAAGCAATAGAACCGCTATCTATTCTTACATTACTAAACTGCAATGCGTCTAACGGCGTTATAATTGCACCCGCTTTAATTGCTATCGTTGGGTCTGCTAAATAGGTTGCTTTCGCGTCAACTCCATTTACTCCGATAGTTTGGAAAATAGTATCTTCTAAAACTACGATAGCGTCTATTTTTTTTGTTAGGTTAATATCGGAATTCAAAATAAAAGTTCCGTTATTACCCGCTAATTCTCCTAATAAATTTGATCCCATAACTATATTATTTTAAAAAGTCGTTTAGTTTGCCTTTAAAGGGACGGCGCAGTCTGTCCAGTTGTTTACTGAATAAGTCGCAGTCATAACCCAGCCCGCACAATAGTCTAATAAATCGTTATTTAAAGGCGTAAAGCTAGGAATGTCTATAACGTCAAAGGCGTAGTTATTAGAGTTAATAAAGTACGTGTAAAGATCGTAAAGAATTTGCTGGCAATCTGAAAGGATTACGTTAATATTAGCGCGGTCTTTTTGGATTATATCAAAGCAATATATTTCTAAAGTAAAATCGTTCGTGTTTTCAGTCGGCAAAGCGCTTACTGGTACTATATATACAATAGGGTACTTTTCGTCTTTAGTAGCGAAGTTAAACATTTGCTCTTTGAAGTCCGAACCTACCTTTTTTACTTGAATATGATTGTCGTAAAATGTAGTTATTTCGTTTATTAGTGCTTGATAGCTTGTCATAGTTCCGCAGATTTTTTGATTTTATCTATTTTGTTTTGTGTGTTAGTTATGTCCGTTTCAGAAACGACAGCAGTAACTACCATATTTTGATTAGAGTTAACAGAACCTTGACCGCCCGCAGTATTTAAGTTGTTACCTTGTCCGAACATTTGAGTAGCTGGCGAAATAGCCGTAACGCTAGTTGATGACTCAGAGCCACCACCACCGCCACCACCGCCAGAAACAGACCCGCTAGGATTTGACAACAAACTTTTTGCTTTTGCTACGTTGGTTATAATTTGTAAGATACCGCTAGCGTATTGTGCAATCCCAGCCGTGCCACCAGTAACCGCGTTAAGCGGGTTAGCTTGCGACATAGCAACTAACGAACTGATAGCCTTCGCCGTGTCAATTCCGATTTGAACTAGCGCTTGTGCTTTGTTGAATTTCTCTAGTTTCTTCTGGTCTTTTATAAACATTTCGCCTATAGCGCCTATACCCGTTGCAATGTCTTGGGTAAATTGAATCTTTGAATCCCGTATACCTTTAGCCTTTTCGATTTCTGCTAGTGCATACTTAGCGTTTATTTTGTCTTCTTCTTCTTTTTGCTTAGCTATTAAATCGGTTGTGTCTTTTCCGTATCGTTCGTACTGCGCTTTTAATTCGTCGAAATGATATTGATTTGTCTCTAGTTCCTTTTGTTGTGCGCTAAGTTTCGACTGGTAAATTTGTTCGTCTAGTTCTTCGGACTTTAACGCTTCGGCATCGTTAAACGCTTTTAACTGGTCAGCTTGTCTTTTCTGGTCGGCTAGTTTTTCGTCGTCAATTTTCTTTTGCTTTTCTATTTCTGCGTCTGTATAGCCTTTGTTAATTCTTTCTATTTCTAATTGCTTCGCTTTCTCTAGTGCTGTAGTGTCTTGTTTGTACTTTACAGCTTCTGCTATTAACGCCTCGTATTTAACTTTTACGTCGTCAACTTCTACTTGTTGTTGTGTTTTAGTTGAATCGGTTAGTAACTTGTTAGCAGAAGCAATTTCTTTTTGAATGTCTTCTGTCGCCTTTTTAATAGCGTCTTTCTTTTCTTTCCAACGTGCTGCGGCTTCGCGTGCTGCATCTGCTGCGGCTTGTGCTGCTGCTTTTGCTTCTTCTTCTGCGGCTTTCTGTGCAGCTTCTCTTTGCTTTCTGTACTCCTCGCGTTTAGCTGCGGTTTCACGCATTAAAATTAACATGCGTTCGCGTGATCCTTGACGTATTGTAATGTTTTCCGCGTTAATAGACTCGCGTAGTTTCTTACGTTGTTCTTTATTGTCGTCGTTTGCAATGGCGTTCAATGCTTTTAGTTCCATCATTTGACGATTACGTCGTAACTTAGCCTCGTTTGTTAGGGCTTTAGACTTTTCTAGTTCTAGTTTAGTGGTGTCTTTTCCGTTAATCTTAGCCTTTTCTATTTCAAAGTCATAAGCTGCGGCTTGTGCTTCGCTTCTTTTCTTACTAGACTCTATTATTTCTTCGTTCGCTTTTTGTATTTTTTCCGCGTTTTCTTCTGCGGCAAAACTTGTTAAACCTAACCAGTCGGTAAGCATTTTAAAACCAGCAATTACAGCATTAATAGGCGCCATGATTACGTCCATAACCTTACCTAGTACACCTATTTTATTTAAGAAAATAGCAATCGCAGCCACAATAGCCACAATAACAGCAACTAATAAAAACAAAGGGTTCGCTAGAATCTGAATACCTAACTTAATGAAAGCCGCACCCATATTTTTAACCATACCAGTGATACCTTTAAGCGCCCCGCTTATATCTGTCTGGCTTAACTTACCTAAGTTCTGCGCAAATGCTGCGGACTTCTGGCTAGCTTCTTCAAAGTCTAGACTCATTAAAGAGTCTTTAATACCGCCTAGTCCGTTGCTTACTTGTTCAAACTTTGAGCCACTAGCGAAAACATTTACCGCGTCGTTAGCGTCTTTTATTTTGTCCGATAGTTCACCCGCTTTCATTGCGAGTGCTTCCATTTGTGCGGGGTCTGTAGCGTTTGCTAGTTCAGCTTTTAAGGCGCGTAGTTCGGCTTTCATCGAACCGACGCCCGTCAGCTTTAATGGTATCGTTACTTCATTCATAACTATATTACCTTTTTAGTAGGTTCGAATTTCTAGAGTTGTATTATTTAGTACATTGTCTTGATGTGAATGTCCGCTAGTTTTACATGTTACTACCACTACGTTCCCGTCCGTGTTTATGTACGCACTAGTTAAGAAGTCATGTTCTACGTTGTTAATCATTACGTAAGTCGCGGAAAAGTCGTAAGGCGTTTCTGGCGTACCTAAGTATTCACCAGCCGCCGTTCTAGTCCATGTAACTAATTGACCAGTAAAAACGTTTGCTTCTGGTGCGTTCGTTCCCGTTTGGGTTAGATTAGCAATATAGCCAGTCGCTTGCATAGCTACGCCGTTAATTCGTGGCGTAATTAGTCCGTCTTCGTTTAACGTGTTTTCGTCGCCTATAATCATTCCGCGAACGTTCTGCGCTACCATGTTACGCGTGCCGTAAATAGCTACGTTTGCACCCGCTAGAATTACGTTATTCGTTTGCATTGCCGACGACATAACAGAAGTTAAAGCTACGCTGGTAGTTGTGCTAGGCGCTGGGTTACCGCTTGCAGTTTGAAACGGCGCTAGGTCTATTTCGGTATCTACGCTTATTAGTTCGACTTTTGTTAACTGGTTTAAACCCGCGTTATAATCTATTACCTTGTTAATATTCCACCAGCTGTTATCAATACGTATTTTGTCGTTAAGTTTTAAACTATGTATGTCGCGTTCGTCTAGTTTAAAGAATGCCGTAAGCATTTTGCCGACGTTTATTTGATTGATCGTACGACGCCAGTACATGTTAAACAAAGTATTGTTAGTAAGTGTCGCTGGATTGTAATAGTAAAAGTCGCACGTTCCGAAATTAATGTCAAACGTTGGTGTGTTCGCATCGTCGAAATGGGTAATAGCTGGGTAAGTTGCTATGTTAAAAGTTCCCGTTGTCCCGCTAGCTACTAAGTTCCATAGTCCGCACGGCTGTTCGCCGCCGTCGTAAAGTATTCTTATGTTCGTTTTAGGCGCTTGTCCGTCAATCATTGGAACGATAGCCCCAAAACTAGTTTTAGTAATTGGCGTAGGGCTAAAGATTATTTCCTTTGTGTCTACGTCCCTTACATATTCTGAATCAAAAATGTATTCTTGTTGCCCGTATATTTCGTCCGTGCTTTGGTAGTACAATTGGTTAGGTTCGTCTTCGTCTTGTTTGTAGGTTAATATTAAACGTTTGTTTGTAACGTCTGGCAAAAACTCTAGGTTTTGTTCGCGGTCTTTTGCTAGTTTATACGTCCAGTCTTTCTGCGCGCCGTTGTCGTAGTATTCGTCGCGGTGTCTTAATATAATGTTATTCGGTTGCGCTGGGTCTACGTCTGCGAATAGGTTGTACATTTGAAAAATAGACTTAACAAAGTCCGCTTGTTTAATCTTTTGCGGTACGTATTCGTTCATATTTAAGAACCCAGAAATAACAGCCGTGTTACTATTAGGAACTATTTCTACTTTAATATCTAAAACCTTTATATTAACGTCTACCAAAGCCGAAGAACCGCCAGCAGTTCGCCAGTTATAAGCGCCGTTGTTCATTGTAGAATCTATTCCGACAGCCATTTTCAAAATGTCGCCAGTAGTAATATAGCCAGACGGACTAGTTATAACTGAATTGGAATAAGTTCCAAACGTAGAAACGCCAGAAGGTATAAAATTATTTATAACAACTGGGTTTAGTGCTGCGGTTGTACCTATGGTAACGGGGTTAAGCGCTTTAAGATACGGGCTAAAAGTTGCCGAAGATGGCGTGTAACTACCATTTGTAAATTGATAAATCCTAGCTGGGTTCGCGTTGTGGTTATCAAATTCTATTTCGTAAGTAATTGTAAAATTAAATTCGTAAGACTGCGAAGCTAAAGGATCGGTGTTTGTTGGTGCGGTATAAAATCCCGTTAATGGGTTAAATATGTTTTGGGTGTCTAGCGTTTCCGTCCATCCAGTTATTACTTGTTGAAATGGAATAAAAAAACTAAAAGACTGCGTAACAGAAGTGTTAAAGGAATTTTCCGCTTTTACTTTAAAGTCGTTCCAGTCTATTACGTTTTCGTCGCCGTTGTAAGGAATTAAAAGTTTATCAAACCTAGCTTGTACTATATCGTCCCACTGGTATGTGTAGCCAGCGTTGCTAAAGATGCGGTCAAAATAAGTCTTAGCATAGATAGCGGGCTTCATTTTCCTTATGTGGTAGTTATTCGTGTTTGTGGTCGAATAAGGTAGCACGTACTTGTACCCGTCTGCTATCGTATTGTTAAACGTCGAAACAATTCCAGCGCTTGTTTGGAAGTGGTCAAGGTCTGAAAAGTCTAGGTCGTTTAGTTCCTTACTATTCATTGTAGTAAATAGTTCGGCTTTCGTGTCTTTTATTAAAACTTCGTAGTTAACAATTTGTTCGTGTGCGTCCGTCAACTGCTGTTTGTTTACATTCACCAACTGCAAAAGGGCATTGTCTAAAATGACTACGTTATTTTGTACTACTTGACATTTAGTTAACTTAGTTATGTCAAACGTTCCAGCGCTTATATTAACGTCGTAGTAATGGTTTAATAGTTGGTTATTGTTATCAGTTCCAGCTAGTACGATAGTCTTACTAAACGTACCGCTACGTTTTGATATGTCGCGAATGTCACCTACTGAAAAGTTGAGGGGAAATTGTACGTCTTGACGGACATCTAGAACGCCAGTCTCTAGGACTATTTTTACGTTATTAACCATTTACGTTGTCGTTGTTTGCTAGTTTAACTGAAATGCTTTGTTTGATTAGGTGCTTGTTACGTTGTTTGTAGACTTCGAAGCTGTTGTTTTGTACGATGCAAGGAACGTAAGCCGTGCTTTCTGCTACGTGTATAGGACAGCCGTCTTCATCTAGGACTAGTTCGCCGTCTTCTGTCGTTACGTATTGAACTAACTTTAAAAACGTTTGAGGCGATGTTATCAGTTCTTGGAAATAGTCCGACATGTTTTGAGTCATCCAGTTGGTGTTTAACTCTAGCGTCTTAGTCACGTTAATATTGAACGTGTTAAATCCGAATTCTTCGTAATTGTAATTCCATGCGCCCGCTTTAACGTAGCCTTGTACGTCTTTGTTAAATTCGTCGCGTGTAACGTCGCCGCGTTCGTAACTCTTTAGCTGAAATGCAAAGCTAGAGAATGACCCTAAACGATCCAAGAAGCAAATATGATATTCGTTAATCTGAACGCGTCTGTCTACGTTTACTCTATACTTAACGGACTTCTGTCCCGCGTCTTCGTACCAAAAGTCATAATAGGTTGTATCGTCTTTTAACATTGGTAGCACGCCAGTAATGGGCGTCAATGCGCCGTAATTGTTACAGCCTACAGCTACGCTTACTATCGAATCGTTATTCACTACGTTTTTGCTGTACGTGTCGCCGTCGTTATTTTGAAAGTAAATCTTTTTACCTACTACAGCCCTTGCGTTTAGAAATAGGTCTTGTCCTAGTGTACAATAAAAGTCCGTTTTTGGCTGGTTCGTTAGCCATTGCTTAGTATCGCCGTCTAGAGTGTAGTCGTTAAAATTGTACGTAACCCAATCGACCCACGTAAACGCCCCATTAAAGACTCTTAGGTTTGTAATAGTGGTTATATTGTATGTCACTACTTTTTGTTGATTAGCATAGTTAATAACGCCGTCTATATTCACGTTCGTAATTGAACTGAAAGGTACGTTAACGTCAATCCAAGTTCCCGACACGGCTACAATTGTGTGTAGTCCCTCTAGTAATGGGTTAGCCACACCGCCGTCATTTTGTGTTATGTTTATTTGGTCACCTACTTGAAAGATGTTAGCTACGTTAATTCGTGTATTCGTACCGCTGTTGGTTAGCGCAGACGTATAGGTAATTTCGTACAAATATTCTTCGCCTATGTTTACTTGGTAGTTCTTATAACTATTCGGCGCGGCTTTGTCTAGTGTTACGCTAGGGCTAAAATCCCAGCTTACGTAACTCGAAAGGAATTTAGATAGGTCTATTTCGCCGTAACCAGTCGAAAAGGTCGGTAATACTTTGAACGTACCTAACAAGGTAGCGCCGCTGTAAATTTGGTAAATGTACCTAAAGCCAGTTTTATTTTTGTTTGTGCTGTCCGCTATAAACCTAATCGGATTGTAAGCGGGCATAATTCTCTGCGGTTGTGCTATTATTGATTGTGCCATAACTATATTATTTTCCGTGTTTGTTTAGGTTCTAAAAAGCAAAGTAGCTGTCGTCGGTATAGTATTGTTCTTTGATGTAAGTAACCGCGTAACGTGTCGCGTCCATTGCATCGTCCCAAAGTTTAACTGGTTCGTCTAGGATTGTGTCCCCTACCTTTTTCCATTTGTAGTTCTGGTATTCTTTCTTTAGGGCTTCGTGTTCTTGTGCGTAAACCCCAAATGACTTAACGGCGTCTAGTCCTTTCTTTACCGCCTTGTTTGCGTTCAGCACGTTATAACCAGCGTTGTTAAGTTCGGCTATTATTTCGGGTCGGGCATAGTCGGCTATAATGTCCGCGTTCTTTTCTATGTTTAGACTGGCTAGCTTTTCGATTAGGTTCGCGGTGGTTAGGTAGCTTTCGTAAATGACTGGTTCTATAAAGATGTCCTTTTCATGCCAGTATATGCGCATCAAAGCTAACGGGTGGTTATAACCAAAATCCAGCCCGTATATAAATTCTGTAAAGCGTGCGGGTCTATGTGGTAAGAATGTCCAGTTAGAATATATGTTCGACTTACTGATGGCTTTTTCACCTAGTGCGTAAATCTGGTAAAGCGCTTCGTCTGTTCGCTTAAGGTCTTCGATTTGTATCTTTATGCTTTCTGGTAAAAACGGGTTATCCTTGTACGTGGACTTAATTAATATACTTTCGTTTTTTGGTAGTTCATATAGCCAGCTGTTCGAGTCGCTGGGATTGTAGTCAAAGATTAGTTTGGATTCGGTACGCATGTTAAGTTGCGTAAAGTCGTCGTAGAATAGTTCGTTAGCTTCATTACACCATGCTAGGTGACGCTTGCGCCCTCGTATCTTTTGTTCGTCGTCTACACTAAAGAACTCTACTATAGATCCATTAGCGAAAGAGTAAATGTGTTCGGACATGTTATGACTGGCTTTGTCGTAGATGCCAGAATCCTTAAGAACTTCTAGAAAGTCTCGCATAGCTGTAGCGCGTAACGCTGGGAAAGTCTTACGAATGATTGACACCACTACGCCTTTGTTCTGTAGGCAATAGACTAGAATAAGCTGGCAAAGGCTATAGGTCTTAGATGAACGGCTACCACCCTCGTTAATAATAAAACGCGCCTCGTTATTGTAAAGCGCGTCGTAATTCCTTTCAAAGACTATTGTAGACTTTAGTTCCATTTATTCAATGGTTTCAAAATTTGCCAATTCTAAAGACCACGTCAAAGGGTAAAACCCTACTAAAGTATTGTTGCATCCTTTTTGGTATACCGATATTCCAGTTTCGTCTTTTCGTATTCTAACATCAGTAAACGTAATTTCATATACTGACATGTCTGGTCTTGTTACTCTAAGTGTTATATGTTCCATTACTCTAGTTCTTTGGTGTCTGGTCGAATGATTGATATTTTAATTTCATTTATGTTTTCTCCGTTGCTGGTTACGTCCGTCTTTTCGGTTAGGTTGTTTAGGCGGGCTACTATGTTCTGTTGATATTGCCCGACTAGTGCGCCTTCGACTTGGTCGTTTCGAATTTCTTCTTTAATGCGCGTAACGATGCTTACATACTCGTTGAGTGTCCCGTCTACATTATACCAGTATCGGTTTATATCTGTACCTTGTTTGTTGGCGTAGGTTTTAAATCCGTCTATTGTAAGGGGTGGCACGTGTTCTTCGTATAGTACGCCTTTGTTAGTTGCTTTTGGTATTGTTCTTACTCTACGTTTTGTATCTTCCGTGTATTGCTCGAATAGTTCGTACAGCTTTTCTGGTGTCTCTATGTATCTAGGCTTTGCCATGTTTCGTGTTTTTGAAGTGGTTTAAAAAATCGTCTTCGTCTACTTCTTCTAAACATAGTAACCCGTCGGCGTTTGTTAGATAGGCTATATGGTGAAATTGCATTTTCTCTAGGTAGTCTGTTATTACTTTACCTTCGTGGATCATGTCTTTACCATAGTCTAGAATGTAGAACTTCATTTCTTTTTCGTGTTTTTAAAGGTCTCCTTGTAAATGCTTAACGCTTCACGTGAATGAGTTTCCCACGTATGGACACAAACGGCGTAACGTTGGAATTTGTCGGGAAATGCGTTTACGCTTTCTTCGTCTGCTATGCATCTAGCTAGGAACGTCTCTTTTTTTTCTCCTTTTATTGGTTGTGGCATTTGGTTTCTTTGTTACTGGTTCTTGAATAGGTTCTTTTTCCGTGTTTTCGGTGGCTTCTTCTACGCCTTTATAGCTTATTGTAGCGTTTTCCTTTTCGAAAATGTAGCCTAGTCCTATAGTCACGTAATATTTAAACTGCGCGGGGTGGATTTTGTCTACTTCGATGCGTCTTTGACCTAGTACGCTGTCATAAGTTACTATGGTTTTCCCTTTGTATTCGTCTTTAATTTTCATTTTCTTCGTGTTTTAGTTCGTTTCCTATGGCTTTAATTATAATTAGCACGCCAAACATACGCAAAGCTGTTTCGTAACCACCTAGACAAATAACCCCGCCTATAGTGAATAGAACTACTCTAGCCAGCGCCGCTGTTATTTCATTTGTTTTCATAACTATATTGAATTTCACGGATTTTTAATTTAATTCCGCGTATTAAATAATGTGCTGACGTGTTCGATATGCCAAAGTATTTACCTAGACTCTTTGCCGTTCGGTGTCCCTTGTCGTAATAGCTTTCGAATACCTTTTTTTCTACTGGACAAGTTAAACTATTTCTATAGATCTCTATATAGGCTAGCTGGTCGTTATATTTGTTTTCTATTCCTATCTTATGTTTAACGTCGTCGTTATCTGGTTCGTCTTTTGGTATAAATTCCAACGCTAGGCAGTCGTCTTGTTTGTGGCTTAGGCTAGTGTCCCAGATTATTTGATATTTAATTGTATTAAGTAGGTAAGACTTTACGCTATTGGTGTCTATTTTGTCCGTGTCAATAGTTAAGACGTGTAGGTAGGCGTTATTTATGCACGTGTCCGCGTTCAGCATTGACAAGGTTATATTTTTACGCTTATTGTACGCCTTTAAAAAGTGGTTTGTATACTTTCTTACTTCGTCGTAGTGTTCGCTTATGTATTTATCTAGCGTTTTTTTCATACCACGTATTAAATTCGGCAAACCATTTCTGTCTTTTGTCTGGACGGCAAAAACATTCATTGTCACGGACGCCCGTTTCTTTTACTTTGATAGCTTGCAACTTTCTAAGGTGCATTTTGCTAAGTCGTTCGGGGTTTATTTCCGTTAGTAGTGCGTCTATTGCTATCTGTCCAGCTTCGCTAAGCATACGTCAAGGGTAAAAGATAACAAACTAACGACGCAAGCCGTAAAAAAGTTGCCAGTAATAAACAGCGAAGCCCAAAACCCTACGCATTTAGGACAGCCTAACGATTCGTAAATAATATTTGTAAGGTGGTTAATAGGCAAACGTCTAAAAATGTAGTCAAACGCAAGCTGTAAAGGTTCGAACTTGACGAACCACCAAACAAAAGCTACTAGATAAATGTAATTCATTGGTTAAATTTTAATCAAACTTACGATGAAAATCTAAACACGCTGTAAAAAAGTTATTAACAATAAAAAAGCCAGCGGTTAAACTGGCTTCGTGTTACATTGATTCTCTTAAAACGTATTCGTCTAGCTTTATAGCTGTGCTTAGGCTTACGTCATGACCTTTTAGGAACTTGTCTATTTGGTATTGGTGAAATTTGCCAGTCCGTGTTTTTATTTCTGTTACTATTTGGTTCCGTGTTCGTGTTCTAAGTAATGCTTGTAGCTTTTTACGTAGTTCGGTGTCGTTTATTTCCATACTTAAAACGGGAAATCGTCGTTTTCTACTTTGCTTACTGGTTCGCTTTGCGCTGGTGCTACGTAAGGTTCACTAAATGACGCTGAAAAGAACGATCCAGCTTTTCCTTGTTTAACCCATAACGCTACTTCCATTTCTTTCCCGTTTACGTTTACTTTACCTTTGTAGTCTGGGTGGTTTTCCGCTTTCTTGTTCGTGTTTTTAAAGATTGCCCCCGTGTTTAACTTGTTTTCCATTGTATATTTATTTAATTGTTACTAAAATACGCCACGCCATAACCACGCGACAAGGTTAAAAAATCCATATAACGCCAATCCTACTATAGAAAGCGTTAAAATAATAGCTAAGTTTTTCTCTTTCATTGTTCTTTAATTACAATTCGTAATTCTATTTTTTTGTCTTGCATTAATAAATACAAAGCGTTTTCTAGGCTTTCCTTTAATAAAAAATAGTCATTTGCGTTTATTGGCTTTGGTGTTTCAGTAGTAAAATACTGCTCGAAATAATTTCTACCTATTTCATTATTATAAAATTCTGTTTGTATCTTCATTGTTCTTGTTGTTTAAAGGTTAGCAAATGCTTCTATCGCATAAGCAAAAGATAATCCAACTCCAAGTATACAACCATATACTGTTCCTTCGTGTTTTGGTTCTTTACTCTTTCTATAAATAACAATTAATAAACTACACACAATAAATTGTACTATTGCTAATGTTATTACGATATAAAATTTAATCATTGTTCTTGTTGTTTAAAGTTCTGCTCCAATAGCTTCTAAATCATCTATTGTTTGAACTGAGTTAATAATTGAAGGAATATTAATAACATCTACTCCATTTCTAATTGGGAAGAATAATGTTTGAAAATCAATTCCATTGCTATAAATAGCTTTGTATCCAGTTTTTCCTTCTTGTTTGTTTGTGTATCTCTCTACACTTTGTAAAAATTTTGTTTCCATTGTTCTTGTTTTTTAAAGTTAAAAATATGCTCGTCTTTCCGAGCTGCCAGCGTTCTATATCGAAGAGAAGTTCCGCCTATACTCATTGTTCTTGTTGTTTAAAGGTTCTTTATTTCGTGTTTTACTTCTTCCCAAAATAATATATTTTCCATAATATGTAAACCATCCAAATCTCCAGGTATTTTTGAATTATTATTTATTATCTCATCAACTGCAATCAATGCACATCTTTCTGCAGTATAATTATCCAAGTTACCTTGAAAAACATCTGACATTTTATAAAATAATTCCTTTGCTTTTTCTTTTGGTGTCATTGTTCTTGTTGTTTAAAGGTTAGTAGTAAATACTCCGCAGTTAATCCCGTTTCTCTACTTTTTTCGACAATTTTAATTACATCTTCTTCACTATAACCCATCTGCTCCTTCTCCATTTCTTTAGCTTGTTCTATTAGCTTCAAATAGTCTTCAACATTAATTGAAATTTGTATTCTTCCAATGCTTACATTTTCCCAAGATTCGCCTTGTGCCTCGAGTTGCTCTATAAATTTTTCTACTGCTGTCATTGTTCTTGTTGTTTAGTTAATAATCAAACATTTGACACTATTTTTATTTATTGTCTTTTGTTTGTTGTGTTTTAAATTCGTCTTTTAGTCGTTCCAAGTAAAGTACAAAGTCCATAGCTTCTTCTTGTGCGTGTGTAAGCCATTCTAAGGTGCTTAAATCGGTTCTTTCAAGTGTTGTGTTGTACTTGTTTATTCCTACTTGCGAACGTTCGTTAAAACGTGCTAAAACACGTAATACTATTTTATCTTCTATTTGTTGGTTCATATTGTTTATTTCTTTTTTAACTTCTAAATAAAATTTAGTTGCTTTATTATTTACGCCATATATATTATTTTGGCTTTTTAGAATTTCATCAATCGATTTATTTAAAATGTATTTTTTTTCTTCTAAAGTTAAATGAGCAAATGAATAAGCAATATCTTTTTTATGATCAATATGTATTTCATCAAACCAACTTATCATTTTTTCAGCTTTTTCTTTTGGTGTCATAAGAAATTCATTAAGGTGTTATAATATTCTCTGCAAAGCTCTACGCGTTCTTTGATTGCTTCTATTACTTGTTCGTCTTTTTCTACTTTGAAGACTTTAACGCGTCGGTTATCTGGTATGTGGTCGAAGTTATGTCGTTTTTGTACTTCGTCGCGTAGGTCTATACTTTCTTCTAATAAGTTAGCGTTCCAATGTGCGCGTCTTACTTCGTCTTCTACCATGTCTGCGGGTGTATTAACTAAACAATAACAAAGTAACGATTCAGTTTTGCCCGTAAGTTCTAGATAGCCTTGCAATTGGTAGTAATAGTCTTTCGTAGGTATTTCTGTAGCGAAAAAAGGAAATGTCGTAGCGTCCCAGCTAGATTTTACGTCTAATAAAACGCTGTCCGTGTTTACGTCTGGTGTTCCAGTCATCCAGTCATTGCTAAAATGTTCTTCGTTTTTCCATATAAAACCTAAATCTAAGACATCCGACACTAAATTGATAGCGTCGTCTTCTACTAGTATACCTTTGTCCGTGTAACGGCTGTAAAATTGCTTTTTAATTCCGTACTTGTCCGATATTACTTGTTCTTCTATGTATGTTTTAGCGGTCTGGCTTAACAACTCCCCCTTAGTGCGGGGGTTTGTCATGATTTTACCTATTGCCGAACATCTAATTTTAAAAGCATTCATAAAGCGTTCAGTAAATCCGTTTGACCTTCTGTTAAAGTGAACTTCGATTCTAGTTCTTCGCGTGTGTAATTGCCAGACTGAATAGCTTCGACAGCTTTCTGGAATCGTTTAGCGTCTATTGTAGGTAGTTTCTTTACTTGTTCGCCGCTTGCGTCCGTGTCTTTGTCGGTTACTAATCCTAACATAGAACTGATAGCATAACGTCTAACGTAAGTAATAGCCGAACCCATAACTTGAAAGTCGTTCATTCCTTTTAAAGCTACGTTTTGAGGTATTGCCGTAGTGCTTGTTATTTGTTCTTCGCTGTCTACATGGAAAACGCATGTAACTAGATCCGTGCCATTAATCAACTGCATAAATCCTAGTCCGTGTTTTTTTAGTAACGGATTGATAACCTCAAAAATTTTCGGTAAGTCTGCGTAGCTATAGCCATAACCTTGCGTCGCTTTGTGAATTACTGGGACTTCTTGCTGGAAATTAGCCAGCGCTTTAAATAGATTTTTCATAAAAATTGGTTTTTGTTTATATGCAAATATAACACTTATTTTAAATATACAAACTTTTTAACTTATTTTTTTCATTGCAATGATCTTACTTTTGTTTTATACGTTTTTATTATTTCTTTCAGTTCATCTATAGTCCATTTTTTCGTAAGGTGCGCCCGTTCTTGTAGTTCAAGTAGCTTTTGCGCCCCGATTCTCTTTTGTATTCCTATCTGGTAGTTAAGTAGGTTGCCAGACAAATATGTATTGCAGTGTTCACATTGTAGGTGACAATTGTCTTCGTCAAAACGAACGTTACTATGTCCCCCACTAGAAAAATAATGCCCGCAATTTCGTTTCTTAGGCGGTTGCTGGCATGAAATACAGACTAGACCCATGTCGCGTAGTCTTATATACTTGTTAAAGATTGTCTGCGCTTCTTTAAGCCAGTCTTGTAGTGTTTTTAGGTCTTCTTTCATTCGTTTTTTAGTCGTTTTCCATTGGTTCGTCTTTACTTCTTCTACAAAGGCTTTTATACATTCGTCTTTTAAACAAAATTTGTGGTTAAAGCGTATAGGCTCAAACTTCTCTTTGCAGTTTTTACATCTCATTTTGACAACTTTTTAATATTTCTAGTGCTAATTGTTCTGGTATTTTACTTCTATTATAACTATCCTTTTTTCCTTGCGTTCCCGTCTTAGATCCTCTAGGCGCAGATTCATGGTGACAATTTTTATTTCCGTTATGGCATTCGTGTTTTGGAATCCATCCATTTGGATTAAATACGCTATATAAATTATTTGTAAAAATATCAGTAGGCTTTGCGCGGTCGTCTCCATATTGACAATACCAAATAGTTGTCCTATCTATTCCATTTAAAAACGGCATTTTTCGCATCATACCCCTAGGATTTTCAATAAAAAACTTTAAATTAGGATTAATATTTAAATAGTAATTAATTAATTCTATTTGGTGGTAATTTACTGCATCGCATTTTTTTGCATATTCACTTACTGGAATAGTTCCATTTCTATGGTGACTTATTGCTGCAATTGAATAAGTAGTACAATCTGGACTAGTCCAAATAATGTCTGGAATAAATGGAATGTCTGTAGGTTTTAATTTTTCTATGTCTATTACTAAATTGATATTTTCGTAATTAGTCCAGTCAACAGAAAAAACATTCATTCCTAATTTTTCAGCTACTTTTCCTATTGATCTGCTGCCCGCATGAAGTTCTAGTAAATTCATTAGTCTAGTTTTATTTGTTTTGAAACGAATTGAATAAACGCACGCTGTAAGTCTACTTGCTGGTTAAAAATTTCTTGTTCACCAGTGCTTAAAACGTCGTTATCTATGCGTCTTATTTCAGTTAATAGCATGTTTGCGCGTTGTTTAACTAGCTTTGTAAATATTCGCTGGTCGTTTAGGTCTTCTATCCAGTCGCCTACTACTGGTAATAGTGCGCAAAGCGCTACTAGTTTCTGTTCTTTTGTCATAAGTCTACATTTTTAAATTTAAGTTCGTGTTCTAGTTCTTCTATTCTTTGTTTTAGCTGTCCGTTAATCTGTAAACAGCGGTTTATTTCGCGTCCTTGTATTCGCAGTTCTGTTTCTAGGTCGTCTATTACGTTATAAACTTCGTCTAGGTCTATTTCTACGTCGTTAGCGCCTTCTATAAATGCTTTCGCGGTTGGTCGTTTTTTCTCTAGTTCTTCGCGGGTCAATTTAATTCGCCATTTCATCGAAAGAATTTTGCCCTTTGCTAGTAATAGTTTTAGTCCTATGTCCATTATTGCATTGATTTTAATTTGTGTCCTAAATTTGTCATTTTAAGCTGTGGCGCTTGTTTCTTTTCCCTATTTGCGTAAATCCTATTCCCTTTAAAATCTAGCATATAATACTGGTATTTATCTAAGTCCAAATATAACTTATAAACTCCGTTTTTCGATACGCCTTTCGGTTTGCTTTTGGCTACTTTTAAATGTACTTCGTTTTTTTCTGCGCCGTTACCCTCTGAATCCAACAAGCCGTAAGGTGGTCGCCATGGTATTAATACGCTTAGACCTTTTCTAAACCAAACTTGACCGCCCGCGAAGTCTCTAGCGCTAGGCATAGGGAAATAACTTATGTCGGTTCCAGCTATTGTTTTACTACTTACCATAGGTTGGTCGCGTACGTGATTAATTACGCAGTTATGCCGTCCAGTTTTACGCGCGTTTTTTCTTACTTGTCCTAAAATCCTACTAAGATACTTATCTTCGCGTCCTAGGTCAGCTTGTATAAATTCCTCGGTTAGTTCGTTCCACGGGTCAATAGTTGTGGTGTGTATTTTCATGCCCTCTTTTTTCTCTATTTCGTCTACTAGTTCGTAAAATTTTGTAATAGTTAGGTCTTCGTCTATTGGATCAATTACAATAAAATGTTCGTTAATAAACATTTCAGCTATTACTTGTTCGCTGTTCGACATAGAGTTTTGACCTTGTACGTAGGGTTTTCCGATATACTTGTAACATAGTTCGGCGAATATTTCAGCACTACTACCAGTTTCTGGCGAAAATATTACATGATTCCAGTTATGTAAACACGAAAGGTTTATAAGAATTTCAAACCAAAGTTCCGTTTTTCCACTAGCTGGCGCAGAACCTATATAAGTAGTGCAGCCTTCTTTTATTGTGTACGGTAATAAATCCCAGTCCCAGCCTATTGACTTTCCGCGTACGTCTTTCTGTTGGCGTATATCGAAAAGTTCGTTATTTACGTTTGTTAGTCTTTTGTACATTAGTCTATAATTGTAGTGGGTAAATTAAATTTAGGTTTATTTCTTTCGATTTTATTTTTAAGCCATGTCTTTAAGCGTAATTCAATGTTAAACGAAGTCTGTTTTTCGTATCGCATTTTCTTGTCTTTGTCGCCGTGTTCAGTCCAATAGTCAAAAAATTCCCTAATCATTTGCTTTTCATAAGATTCTAAAAAAGGTTTTAATTTATCGCCAAACTTTTGTTTGCGAACTATTATAGTATCTTCTTCTTTATCTTTATCTATAATGCTAGAGCCTTGCTTTAGCGACGCTTTAGCCTTGCTTAAGCCACCCTTGCGTCCAGATTCACTGAGTTTCAAACGTTTAGCTTTTATTTCTTGTTTCTCTAAATCTAAAAATCTAATAACTAAATTATTTTTTTTCGTTTTTAAATATCCTTTTGCTATTAATAAATCAACTATTTCGGCATTACGTAAACGCAGCTTTGCTTCTTCTATTGTCATTTGGTTATTACGATTCCAGTATTCAGCACATACGCTAATAAATGCGCCTTGAAGTTCAAATGATTCGTAACTTATGTTACCAGTTATCCACTCGGTGGCGTTAAACTTAAAGAATGGAAGTTCTTTACTCATTGTATTTAATTTTTCAGCATAAAAAAAGCCACTTTAAATCCCAAGCATCCGACCTCTTGTTCATTAAAATGGCTAAATAATACCTTTGCGTTTATAATGTCGGATGAACGCGTGTACAAATATAACGTATTTACTCTATTAAAGTTGCATCTATTTCATATTTTTTTTCACGAATCCAGCGTTTAACTCTGTTTAACTGGTATAAATTAGCACAATTGTTAATGTCTTCTATTAAATTCCGTGTTTTTGGTTCTACTTTATAGCCGTCTAGAGTCTCTAAGTATTCATATATATAAGCCTCGTATTCGTTTTTGTGGTATTGAACTAAAATGTAGTGCGTTTTAATGTTATGTATAGCGCTGGCGTGCGTCATATTGAACATTTCAGCTATAGCCTTGTAAGTTAGTCCGCATTCCTTTAGCTTGTGTTGTAAATACGCCTTTTTGTAAATCTGTTGGCGTTTTCTGTTTGGTGTGTTTAATCCGTCACGATCAATAAAAACTCGGATTACTTCTATTATTTTGTCGTTCATGCTTTTTCTATTCTAAAATTACCTAATAAACAAAGTCCCCTTGACCTTAGTTCTTTCTTTTTCCAATTACACAACGCTTTATTGTCAAACGTCCAGCTGTGAATAACATTCGAACCGCTGTAGTATACCAGTTTAAATTTCATAACTTTTCAATTTCTTGTTTAACTTCATCCCAAAAATAACCCTCGAACTTAAATTCCCTATTCATTTCTTTGCATAGTATTTCTAAATCTTTAACCATTTTCTTTTCAAATTCTAAACCAGCTTCTATTGCAATATCACAAAATTTCTTGGCTAAATAATTGTTAACGCCATAGTAAACCGTTTCTAATTCTAATCTATAACATTCATCTAAAATAAATTCTGCTGTTTCTTTTGGTGTCATAAGTTCTGGGTAAATTTAATTTCACAAATTCTTTTATAAAGTTCTTCGTTAAAAGAACCTCTTACGTGTTCATGGGTGGTTTTGGTCGTCCAGAACCTTACCATTCTTTGAAGTCTAAATACCATAGTAGTGCCAGTTTTGAGGGTTGTCGTCTTCTACGTTTAAATCTAATTTTCTTAGTTCGTTTTCTTCTTCTTCACACATAAAATAAATGTGTTTTTTTCTGTATTCTCTTACCATTTCTAAAAGCCATTCTGAATAAGCTGGTGTTATTTCTATTTCGCCTTCTTCGTCGTTACCTACTTCGCCACTAAAATACGTTCCTTTAATTGGTTTTAAACTAAAGTCTAACATAGACCCGTTATATTCTTTGTCTAACCAGTCAAAGTCGCAGACAACGTCGTAAATAAAGCCTTTATAGCTATAGGATAAATTTAACGTGTATACGTCTAGTTCACATTCTAAAATATCAAACATTGTTACCAGTTTTTAGTTATTAATTCGCCGTACTTTTCTAAGACTTTGCTTTGCTTAACGGCTTTTTCTGTTACTTCTTGTTTTACTTCGTTCGTGTTTTCCGCGCCATAAGGTCTAATTACAGCCAAACTAATTACGATCAAAATAACTACACCAGCGCAGATGTCGCCGAATGATTCTTGTAAATTTATATTTTTCATAGTCCTAATTTTATTACTAGTTCATTAATTGACGCCCAACGTGTCGCAGCTCTTTGCGTAGCTTCGTGGTCTGCGCCTAATACTTCGTTAAATTGTTCGTACTCATTCCATAAGTCGTTTAACTCTTTTAAAATAATTTCGTTCATTTCTTTTTTCGTTTTCATAACTTGTTTTTTTTGTGTGTTTGTGAATTAATTATATGCAAATATAAATACTAAATCCGAACTACCAAACTTTTTTAACATTTTTTTAAAGTTTTTTACATTTATTTTTGAATTGCTTGTATTTACTTGTAAAATTTATACCCGAAAAGGTATTAAAATAAGTGTAAAATTGGAAAAATTCATTTAGATAATCGGAATAAAACCGATTAATGTCCAGTAAATTGTCAAAAAAACTGGACAAATATTTAATAAAAAAAGGGTTAACGCTTTCAACTGCTAACCCTAATTCTTAAAAACCTATTATGAAAGTTCAAATATACATTAAAAAAAGAACTCGTTTATACTCTTTTGCTCTAAATCGTAGTTAAAATGTATAAATCCGCTTTTACCTAGCTGGAAATTCATAGCCACCCAGTTAGAAGACGGGCTAAAAGCTGGGTAATTATAATACTTAAACACATCACTACTAGACGAATCGAATAAGTATAAATGGCTGTCGCCTTTTTCAAAGATTATTTCGTAGCCTTTGTTCAATAGTTGGTTCGTATTTAGATACCCTAGTATTCTATTGATTTGGTTAGGGTCAATCTTAGGTTTAAAACCGAACTTCATGTTATGCGTATCTTTTCCGTGTGTCGTTACAAAACATTTATTGCCTATTATTTCATGATCAATAAACAAAGTCTGGTTAGTTACTAAGACGTTTTTTAAATCCCTTTCGACATACGTTTTAAAGAACTGGTTAACAAAGTAGGAAAAGTCCCCGCTATGGTTATCGTTACAAATATTACGAACGTAGATTTTGTCGTAGAACGGCGAAAGCTGGGTAATTAATAAAGTCTTAAATAGAAAACCAACGTCAAACGCTTTTTGGTTACTCATGTTTTGTGGTAACGAATGACCGCCTCTAGTAGTTTGTCCGTTAAAGCCGTCTAAATAGTCGCCTAAATCTAATATATAAAGTACGTTGCTATTCTGTTTAGCTAGTGTGTAGTCTATCATTTTAGACAAACGCTCGAAAAGTATGTCTTCATTCCATTCGGACGGGTATAAACTACGACCTTTGTCGCTAGCGTCCATACCTATATGTACGTCTGTAAAAACTAACTTGTCGAATTCACCGCTATACTCTTTTTTCTTTACTTTTTCCGTGTTTATTTTAGGCGCGTTTTCTAGTAGCTTATGAAAGTCTAGGTCTAATTCTTTACCAGCGTTAAAACTAGGGTTAGCAAAGAATAAACTTGCGTCTTTTGTTTTTATCCAGCCGTGTTTAACATCGTTTTCGTTTAAGCCCATTTCGTTAGACTTGTCTTTGATTGCCCGATATTGTTTAATTAGGTCGAATTCTTGCGGACTTAACCGCACACGTGGAACGCCTTTGCTTACTACTGGGCGCCCGCCTTTGTTTTTATTCATTTGAAAAGTTTAGGTAGAAGTTTTAACCTACTTCTAAAGGTTTCGCTAAAAGATAACCTCGTAAGGAATCCTAAAACGAATGCAATTATAACAAATAACCAATTAATTTTCGTCTTTGTTATGTATTTATTTTTATATTTTATCTTTTCAACGTCCGATTTTAGGACTTTTGTTTTGTATTTATATTCAATCTTAGTTTGAAACCGCGTTTTAGGCACGTAGGAACGTTTATAACGAACTATTGTATCTTTTTGGACTATTATCCTTTCCCAGAAAATAGAGTCTCTTAAAACGTACGGAATGGAGTCAATAGATGAAATAGTAATTGTGTCACTATCCACGTCACAGCTATAGCCTTTTTTAATTGCCTTACGTAAATGATAGTTCACGCTGCAACTTGTCGCAAATATAGTAGAAATTAGCGACAGAATAATTATCGAAACTTTCATCTGTTATAGGTTTTCGAGCATTTTAATAACGCGGGGGTCTGGGTACATGTCCGACTTGTCTTTACGAACCGAGTTATGTGTAAAAATTCCTTTAGTCCCTTTAAATGCTTCTTTGTCAATTGCCCAGATTTCAGAACGATAGTCTTTTGGAATGTCGTAAGTTTCGCAAAGGTATTCAACTAACTGGCGTAAAGACTCTATTTGTGCGTCGCTGTATTTATACCAATACTTATAACCTTTGTAAGGTGTTTCTAGTTCAGTAACGTAAGACGGATTAACTACACCGCCAGCGTAGTTATAATACTTGTCGCCTTTCTTTTTAAGGTAGCCCCAGTTACAAACCTCGATACCTACAGATAGTTTATTTAAGTTTGAATATTTAGCGCCATTTCTAGCGAAATCTTCTTGATCAATACCTAAATGCCACGCCCAATGCTTAGATGAAAAACATTGTA
>Ga0208554_1000034_pt1 | contig 29368 bp, 22 predicted proteins | sample Colrivmet1371B02_FD_187628 | JGI IMG/M metagenome (GOLD analysis project Ga0208554, IMG submission 187628) | Estuarine microbial communities from the Columbia River estuary - metaG 1371B-02 (SPAdes) (version 2) | ecosystem: Environmental > Aquatic > Marine > Intertidal zone > Estuary | place...
TGATGATTTCACTGGTAAATTTGTTAGTAACAAAAAGTTTAATCACGAAGTACTAATTTACGATGAAAACAAGAATTTGGTTCCTATGGATGAAAACAATTATGACACAGTTATTCCAAAGGGATCACAATGTATTACAATTGTTGAGCTTGTATATATTAGTATTACAGCAAAGGTAAGCTGCAAATGGAAGTTGGTACAAGCAAAGGTATTTAAGAATCAAAAGGCTATTACTGATTATGCAATTGATGACAGTGAAAGTGACAGTGAAACTGGTGAGCAAGAAAATGAATTAAAAGAAGATTTGGAATCAGAAAATTCTGATAATTTGGTAGAAGTTACAGAAACTTCTCCATGTGCTGAAGATGAAGAAGTAAATGAATTAGCTGATGATTTACAAGAAACTCAATTAGAAGAGTCTGAAGTAGTTGACAAACCAGTTAAAAAGGGAAGAAAGAAAAATTAAATAAAGCAATAATTAATATGTAAATAAAAACAAATAATAAAAAATAAATAAAAACAAAAAAAAAGTAAGCATTTAGCCAAGTAAATCAGCATGTAAAGTGTTGATTTACTTGGTTAATTGCATTTAAAATTGAATTAGATTTAAAAATTTACACAGAAGAGAAGTTATAAGCTAATACGATGTGTGCATGGAATGAAAATAATCCATTATACAATGCATTAAATGAAATGAGTAATATGTATATACGAAATAACGCCTATCGAAATGTATATGATGATCTGAGATTAATTGATCAACCATTAGATCGTATGTTACGCGAAATAAGATTTAATAAGATTTTTCATTTTTCACGTAATAACACCCAATATTATGATGATTTTTTTAGACATACTGAATTAATGTATTCTTCTTTAAGACGTATAAATAATATTAGACGTTTATTAAAAAAATGTGAAAGATGTAATTTAGCTAAGACTTATAGAAATAATACATTATGCGGTGTTTGTCGTATGAACATAACTAAATTTAATTTAATAAAAAATACATATAATGATATTACAAAAAAAATTCCTGTTGAAATTCTTTATTATATATACGATTGCATTTAAATGTAACACGATTACCTTTAAGTGTAACACGATTGCATTTGAATTTTATTTAAATGTAATTCTATTTAAATTAAGTTCGTTTATTTGTAAAAAAATTTTTATATATTAATATTAGTATTAAAACTAGGGGGGTGTAACTGTTATATAATTATTATCCAATATTACTTATGTTAAAAATTGATTTTTTTTAATGTAAGTAATATAATAAAATCCTTATGAATGGTTATTGGGTCCCTCATAGAGAAGCTAGGAATTTTTATGGTGTCTCGGATTCTACAATTAGAAGATGGGCATCAACTAATAAAATTGTCTTTAAAAGAACTCAAAGCGGTCAACGTACTTATTTTATTAATGACAAAACCTGTTCTAACAACAAATTACCCTTGGAAAATACAATTCTTGAAAATTATGTGTATTGTAGAGTTTCATCTAATAAACAAAAGGATGATTTGGAAAGACAAATACAATTTTTATCTAGTAAGTACCCAGGTTATAAAATTATTAAAGACATTGGTTCAGGACTTAATTATAAACGACCAGGACTACTCAAGTTATTGGAACAATCTAGTAAAGGACATATTAATGAAATTGTCGTGGCGAGTAAAGACCGATTATGTAGATTTGGATTTGAACTTATTGAATGGGTATTCTTACAAAACAATACAAAGCTCATGGTTCTCGAACATTCTGATAAAACACACGAACAGAAATTTACTGAAGACATTTTGGCTATTTTACAAGTATTTGCATGTAGATGGAATGGTCAAAGAAAATACAATGATAAGATCAAAAAAAATAAAATTACTTCCAACGTCTTTACAGAAGAAACTGTTACAAAAATGGAATCATCACCACAGGTACACGTATAATAAAGCTATAAGTATTATTAACGAAGATCCCATCGAACCAGCATTTAGAAATTATTATAAAACATTCGGGAATGAAAATGACATTAGTTATTGTATTAAAACTTCATCGAAAACATACTATAGTAAACTTGAATTACGTAATTTAATAACACCTGCTGAAGCGTCATCTAGAATAAAATGGATTTTAGAAACTCCTAAATCAATTCGTGAAAGTGCTGTTTTTGAAGCAAAGAAAAATGAAAAATCAGCTATTTCAAATTTAAAAAATGGAAATATAAATCATTTTACATTAACATATAAATCAAAAAAGAAAAAATCTTGGTCTTATAAAATTTCTCATGATAGTTTAAAAACATATAATAATAAAAGTATAGGAATTTATGAAAGTAGTTCAGGAATGAGAATAAAATGTACAGAAAAAATAGATTCTATAAGTAGTGATTCGGATATTTATTATGATGGCTTAAATTATTATATAATAATACCATATGAAAAATCTATAAAAAGAAGTGAATATACGAATTGGTTTATAGCGATGGATCCAGGAATAAGGAAATTTCAAGTTGGTTACTCACCGGATGAAGACGAACATATTATTTTTGGGAATAGATCATCATTAAACATATATGATAAATTATTATATGTTGATTACTTAACATCAAAAAGATGTAAAATGAAAAATGAGAAAAGAAAAATAATACTTGATAAATTAAGATTAAGAATACTTAATTTACAAAAAGAATTACATTATAAAATATCAAATTTCTTATGTAAAAACTATGAAAATATATATATTCCTAAATTAACAAAAGGGAATGACATAATAAAAAAGAATGGAAGAAAAATAAATAAGAGTACAGTAAGAAAAATGGTATTACTTGGACATTGTAAATTTATAGACAGACTGAAAACCAAAGCTGAAGAATTTACAAAAACCAAAATAAATATAATAACAGAAGAATATACATCACAGCAATGTTTAAACTGTAGAAATTTAACAAAAACAAGTAATGAAATGTATGTTTGTAAACATTGTAATGACAAGATAGATAGAGATGTATTAGGAAGTGTGAATATATTATTAAAAAATTGGTAAATGAAAAGAAAGGTCCTAGATAAGACGTTAAATTACACTAATGCGAGATAAAGCCTTAGTAGATATACTAAGCTCGTTTGATTAAATGAAAGAAAACGGTAGTTTAAGAAATTTCATTTAATCTTAATCTGTTGTGAATAACAATGGGTAACGTTGATTTATCGGGATTGTCTAAGAATTAACAAAGTAAAGAAATTTCATAGTAAGGTAACTTAAAACTTTACAAATGAATTAATCGAGTGCACGCGAGTATTATTTTGACAATATCAGACGAGAACAACAAGTGACTAAGAATTCAAATACTGAATTCTAAATTAAATATATAAAGTATATAAAGTATATAAAGTATTTTATATTAACTAACAATTTATAATAGATTGTTAGGTAGTATTCCCGAGTGGTTAAAGGGGTCAGACTTAAGATCTGATGCGTATGCTTCGTGAGTTCGAATCTCACTACTACCAATTACTACTAATTACTAAAAATTGAAAAATAAATGAAAATACATATTTTTATCTGCACATTTAGGTAATATTACTGCTATTATAAATAATTAATATGATTTATAATATCAAAAGCGAGCTTAAAAGTTATCAAAAAGAAACGGTTGAATGGATGAAAAATCAGGAAAGTAAATATAATGGTGGAATGATATTATCAGAAGCTGGTACTGGAAAATCATTATGTGTGATTGCATTTATTAATGGTAATCGTAGTAAACTTGATGGAAAGGTATTGATTGTATGTCCTGCAGGATTAATAAAAAATTGGACTAATGAGTTTATATCACATACTGACATTGATAATAATATGTTATTTGAATATCATGGTGTGTCACGTATTGAAAATTTCAAAAAATGCGAAGCTAAAATAATAATAACATCATATAATATTTTGGAAAAGGATTGTTATTTACAAAATATTAAATGGGGAAAAATTATATTGGATGAGGCTCATTATATAAGAAATTCAAAAACAAAAATGAGTGTTGCTGTTATGAATTTAGAATGTAATTCTAAGTGGATATTAACAGCAACACCATATTTCAATGGGATGAATGATTATTTTGCATATTTTAAATTCATGTTTGGTGTTTTTGAAAATTTAAAAGAATGGAAAAAGGAATATAACAATAAGGATTACAAAAGTATAAAAGCATTAAATGAATTAATCAAAAAGCATTCAATTATGTATAAAAAAAGCGATGTACTTAAGGAAATTCCTAAAACTGAATATGTAGATATTCAGTTAAATTTCACAAATGTTGAAAGGGAATTTTATGATGCATTGAAGAGTTATTGTAAAATACGTATTAAAAAAATATATCAGCAAAAGATAAATCCAAAAATTAATACAAATGCTTTATCAAATTTAATGAATAGTAATATGTTAACATTATTATTGAGATTACGTCAATGTTGTGATTCATTTCAAAATATAAAAATGGAACGTTTAAAAAATGCAAAAACACTAAAGGAGGCGACTAAATTGTTATATTTTTACAATTCACAAAAAGTATTAGACGAAGAATGTCCAATTTGTTACGATGAAAAAGCAGATCATATTGCTGATCCATGTGGTCATAAATGTTGCCAAAAGTGTTGGAAGCAATTAAAAAGTAAAAATTGCCCTATGTGTCGTCAGGAGATTATTGAAATAAAACATGTAAATGATCAAAATTTACATGAAGAAAATACAAATGAAGATAAAGTTGTATTTCAATCTAGTAAAATCCAAAAAATAAAGGAATTAACAAATAAATTATTGAATGATGGTAAAAAAGTCATTATTGTAAGTCAATGGGTAACAATGATAGATTTGGTAAAAAGAAGTATAGAAACTACAGAGGCTACAGAGGCTACAGAGGCTACAGAGGCTACAGAGGCTACACAGGGTACTGATGGTATTTCAGTTGTATTAGATGGTCGCTCAAGTTTGGAAAAAAGACATCAAAGAGTAATGAAATTTCAAAATGATCCAAATTGTAGGATATGTTATATAAGTTTAATGTCAAGTGCTGAAGGTATTAATTTAAATGCGAGTGACACTGTTATTATGGTGGATGAATGGTTTAACGAAGGCAAAATAAAACAAGTCGAGGAACGTGTAAGCAGAATTGGTCAAGTAAGTGGACAAATCAAGGTATATAGGATCATTATAAATAATTCGGTTGAAGAAGGAGTGAGAAAACGTAAGCGTAGACGGGGACGAGAATCTAGGATAATTATGGATTTATGTAATGAAGACGATTATAAAGTGGAAAGTGAGGAAAGAATAATGGATGACGTCATCGAAGAAGGAACGGAAGGGATTATGATTAAGTAATTTAATTTAAAGACAAGTCAATTTAATAAAGTAAAGTGTTATCGATATGAAGAAACATATAACAGAGGATTATATTAAGAATTTTTTCCAGAATTATTACAAAATACACAAACGTTCACCAAAATCAAACGATAAGACGTTTCCATTTTCAAATAAACTTGTTACTAAATATTTTGGGACATGGTGTGCTGCGTTGGAAGCATCTGGATTACCATTGTATAAAAATAAAAAGGTCCTTGTTGCGTGTAAAAATTGTCATAGTAAATATTATAAACGCCATAACGAGGTAATAAGATATACAAATCATTTTTGCAAAAGTTCATGTTCAGCAATTTACAACAACAAGCGTAGAACAACAGGTACGCGAATTTCAAAATTAGAAGTTTATTTACAAGAAAGATTAACAAGTGAGTGTAAATTAGAATTTCAGTTTAATAACAGATCAGTTTGTGATGGGTACGAATTGGATATTTATATTGAATCATTAAAGTTGGCATTTGAAATAAATGGAATTTTTCATTACAAACCGATATTTGGTCAGGATAAACTAGATCATATTATAAAAAAGGATCTAGTTAAAAATAAAATGTGCAAAGAAAAAAGGATAGATTTAATAACAATAAAGGATGAATCATGTAGATTTACTACAAAATATGGTGAGGTAGTGTATGAGACTATTAATATGTACATTTATAAAAAAATACATAGTAACAAATTTAAAGATGTGATGAATGAAATCAAATGTAGGATTACTCTCAGTGTGTAAACATATAAATGTGTAACACATATCAGTGTGTAAACATATCACCAATTCTGAAAATAAATTTGGAATTGTTCTTTATATTTTTATTAACAATATGAACAGTTTTTGAGATATCATCATACATGCTCTTTGAACCACAACATAATAATTTAATGTTTGTATTAGGATGATTTTTATCTAATGTATATAATATATTGTCAAAATGTGGTCTTCCAAATGTAAATTGTACAGAGGGTGGATAAAGGGATAATCTTTTTAACATAATATCTTCAACACCTGTTATGAAAAAATTCAATTCTAACAAATCGCCATATTTATCAAGTTCTGCTTTTATATTTTTTATTTGTAATAGAAAACAATCAAAATCGCGGGTATGTCTACATACCCAGTAAACGTATACTTTTTTAAGATAAACATATTTATTACCATGTCCTAAACTACATGGTAATGATTTGAGTAATGACATGAATGAAGTGATTCCAATGCCACCAGCTATTAAAACCGCAACACGATATCTTGATATTATATCGTAAGTATTACCATAGGGTTTTGATATTTTTAATTTTATATTACCTTTTTCAAAATTATTTACAGAAAGGTATTCTGTAAATTGTTTAGTCCATGTACCAATTTCCTTGATACATATTTGTATGTGTCCATTTTCAATAGGGTTAGAAGTTATAGTAAATGGGTGCCATTGAAATTTTGAAATTGCCGGGCAATTTATCAATATAGATTGCCCAGGTTTGAACTCAAAAAACTGTTTATAAATATCAATTGTATAACAGTCAGAATGATGTCTTTTTATATTTAAGAAAGTCGTTTGTTGATGTCCTATATATTCGCGGTGTAGTCTTTCAAATAGAAACAGTGCAAATGGTATTGTAATATATTTCCAAGTAGAACTACCGATGCATGCCCCTATATCAGTATGTAAAAAACAAAAGGAACTGTGTAATAATAGAGTAATAACTATTCCTAAATATAACAAATGGGATGCAACAAATACTTCATAATAGTTTTTCCTAATATAATACGTTGAACATGTGTAAATGATTAAAAACATACATATCAATAAAATACCAGTTACACCAGCAACACTAGATACGTTTTGTAAAATAGATACGTGTTGTAATGTTGATGTTGAGATTGATGTTGAGATTACTATTTTTTGATGTGAAAGAATATAAAAGTTGTAAGAATGTGATACTATATGTAATGTACTAAAAAGTGCTATAGATAAGTTAAGTAATACATGATAATGAATGCTAAAATTGATTGGTAATATGTTATAAACTGCTGAGATAATATTCTTATTAACTGATAGAAAAATTAATAAAAAGTTTATATTAATTATCAATGCTGATGATTTTGCTAACAAAAACCCATTACCTAATGTCGATAATAAATAAGAAATTTCCTGTGTTTTTTGTAATGATTTGTAATTGTAAATAAAAAGTCCTATTTGACATGATATCCATAGGATAAATATTATTTTGTTGATATTAAAAAAAAGAAATGTTCTAAGTATATTGTTGTAGTGTTTATCATGTCTTGGTAAAGTATCCATCGTAATACATTATTTTATAATTAATAATGTATTACTTTTAAATAAAAATAGTAGGATGTTTATTAGGAATATGCTATGTTTATTCTGTTTTCTTAACTTCTTTTAACATTTCACGTAGAACGTTTTGCATTGATAATTTATTTTGTTTTTTAAGTGTTTTGAATTCATAAAATACATCAATACTTATAATATTCAAGTTTGTATTACCGATTGATGTAAGGTAATTTATATAATTAACAAAGTCATTATCAGTTGAATTCATATAATCAACAACTTTTGATGCTAGTTCAACATCTTCATTACTTACATTGCCGATTTTTTCAATGTTATCGTTAGAATTAATGATTAAAAAGAGGAAATAAACTGATAAAAATATTATAACTACATACATGAGAGTTTTGTAATCAAATTGCTGTGATTGATGCATAATAACAAGTATATATAAATGTAATAAAAAAATAATAAACAAAAACTACATGATTTAATTAATTAGGAATATTTAATTATTAATATTTAATTATTATTCTTAATTAATTTTTACTTGTAGTATATTAATATACACAATTACAGACAATAATGTCAGATGACGATGGAGATCAATTAGCATTGCAGGCTGCACAAGAAACTCTGTTAAAATGCCAAACATCAATACAGTTATTAGAAGCACAATACAAAGCAAATCAGCAAATAGTAGAATACAACAATGCAAAAACAGTTGAATGTGCTGCACAAGATCAAAGAAATCTAGATGATTACAACAGAAAATGCGGTGATAGACGCAAAAAAAATGATGAATGGCATGATTGTATAAGAAATCGCGAAAGAGCGCATTTAGACTGGAGAGGTGAAACTGGATGTGTAATTTGGGACAGAGCAACAAAAGGTTGGGATTGTGGTGATGGAAAGGAAGGTGACGGTTCTTATGGTGGTGGATGTCAACATGGTTGGGGGAAATCACGATGTAAATGGTCAGGTGAATCCGCTAGAAAGTTTGCTAGGGAAGATTGCGGTGGAGAACCACCGACTGACTGTGGTCCAAGACCAGGAAATGTGCCCTGTCCTTTAAAACAACAAGATGCAACACAAGTAGCTGTTAATTGTTGTGCGAACGTGACTTCCATTGTTGGATCAGAGGTTCAACAATCCACTATTCAACAACAAAATGCTTGTTTAAATGAAAAAGAGAAGAATTTAAAACAATCTCAAACACAAACATCATCTTCTACAACTCAACCACCAACTACAACTACAACTACAACTACAAATCAACAAGCATCAAATGGAGATGGGGGTGTTACACTTAGCATAATTATTCTTGTAATAGTTATTATTTGTATTATTGGATTTATTTATTATAATTACTACTACAAATCATCTTATTACAATCCAAGATTACCATATTACCCTCCACCACCAAGACCTTATTATGGTCCACCACCTCCTCCACCTGTACCAAGACCTGCACCTATCATGTTACCTCCACCACAAAGACCTTATTATGTTCCTCCACCTCCACCTGCCCCTGTTCAATTTGCACCTCCACCACCACCTGCCCCTGTTCAATTTGCACCTCCTCCACCACCAGCCCCTGTTCAATTTGCACCTCCTCCACCACCTGTACCTGTACAGATGGCACCAGCACCAGCACCTGTTTCTACACAACTACCACCAGGTAAATATATGACAATAGGTCAAGGGAAGGTAATGAAGATTGGATAATTAATTACTAGTTACATTTTTAAGAGCGTGAACTAAATCGCTTACAAAATATGTTATATTAAATTTAGTTTTTGGTAATTTTGAAAGGTATGTGTAAGCATTTTTTATATTTTTTTGATTAATTAAATTATATACATCAGTTATTTTTTCGTAATACAATGGGTAATTTTTACCTAACAATTCAACAACAGCTGGTATTTTATTAATAATGATTGGGGTATTTCTAACGATACATTCAACAAGTGTATTAACAGCTGATGCATCTACAAGATTAATAAAAACAATATTATTAATTAACAAATTATCATAGGAATTATTATCCATATGTTGAATAATATTTACTGATGTAGAAAATTCCTCTACATCTTTGTAAAAGTGCTTACTCCAGTTATTATATATAATTTGTCCATTTGATGTGTTATTTATACAATTGGTACTGACATTGGGGTGATTTGTACTTACATTAGGATTGATTCTATTAGTGCTTGGTATATTATCATAATTAATTAATAATTGTTTTAAATCCGTCAATAAAGTTTCATGTGGGAAATAGTTGTTCATATTTTTTCCTTTTAAAATCGCCTTTTTCAATGGACTTTCTACTTTTTTAATAGTAAATGAAAAATAACAACTGAGTGAGTTTAAGCGTGGTGCTATTTGAATTTGTTTTGGTATTTCTAATTTATAAAAATTATAAATATTTCTTAACCATCCACCAATATGTACAATTTGTTTATCATCATTATTTATAAAATTTTTCAATGAAAATTGAGGAACATTTATGTCAGTTGGGTGTACAAAACTATAAACCGGTATTCCTGGGAACTCGCATTTTATCAATTCTGATTTTACTTGTTCACATAATGTATCGGATAATACAAAAATTCCTTTACATGTTGGTAAACTCATTAGGAAATTCTCATTTTTAAATAATTCAACGCAATTATAATTGCTAAATTGGGTTTCAAAGGTATGATGTAAGAATCCACACCACGATTGTTTGTAGGGTATAATACCTAGGATTTTATTAATATCATTATTCCAATGGAAAGTTCTATCTAGATACAAATCTAATAACAAGTTACTTTTAGAATTGTGTAATATAGAAATATGTTCATACACATATTGCCAGCCAGAGCGATGAGCACCGGAATAATCTATTTGATCAATATAACTTAAATTAAATAAACCATCAGGGTGACTTGTCATTTCTATTGGTTTATAATCGTTAATAACCCAAGCCCATTCTCTGTTTATATTGTAATCACATTTAAACATTTTCTCATACAATCCATAATTATAAATAGAGTTAATATTTCCATCTGTTAAGTAATATGATACCATTTGAACTATTATATTTTGTAATTTAGGATCTTTTATGTTTGGTAATAATTGTTGTAAATCATCTGTATCTGTAATGTTAATTGATTTAAGATATTCAATTACTTTGTCTTTAATCATTTCTATTTTGTCAATTGTTGTATTATTTTTAACAATTAATTTACCTATCATTTTGTCATTTGGATTGTTATTACTTTCAAGTTTAATAAACTGGAAATTGTCAGTCCATTCTTCAAGATTATAATTAATATTATCTATACACATAATTACATCAGTGTATTCATTAATCAATGTATTAAAACGACTAATTAAAATATGAAGATTTAGTTCAGTCGGGATGTCCCTTTTATTAGTTGGTAATTTATAAGCATAATTCCATGATACATCTGTTAACAAATTGTTGATTTTACGTGTTGTGTAAATTGGTAAAAATGGTTTTGAAGAGTATATACTAAATAAACAACTATGAAATCTCATGGGTATAATCACGTGACACAATGAATAAATTTCGGATATTATTTGTTCATTTAATTGCGTGGTTATAGATGTAATATCTTCTAAATGTCCGACATGATTAGTATGGCTTAAATATTCCAATTTTTGTATTACATCATTATGTATAAGGATATCATTTTCGTTACTATTTATTTTATTTGTATTAAATGGTAATAATATGACATGATAATCCATAACAATTAAATATTTTATAAATTTAGCTAAATTATCAACTATATCATAGTAATATTGTATATGATCTTTATGATAAATATGTCTTGATAATGAAAAACATATTTTTTTCTTTTTGATAGTTGCTAATTGGGAAACTAACGCAGTACCTGGATCATCGTTAGCACTAGTTCTGAAGGTATATTTAGCCAAGTATGAAATATCAGGTATACAGTATACATTAGGGTGATATAAACGCATGGTATATAAATCTTGATAACTTCTGATAAAGATAGAATGAAAAATATGTAATTTATTGGATGTCATAATATTTGTATATGGAACACCTACTGAAATAGCGTATATATTATTTGGTTTACCGTTAAATACATCAATTATCTTATCTAAAAAGTAATTATTTAAAATATCACCACCACCAGCGATAATGATATCATCGTCTTTTATTTCTTTAGTATAATTTTTTAGTTTATCACAGTCAATAAATGATATACTGTGATTATCATCAAAACCTAATATATTTTTTATTAAATAAACAAAGGTATTTTTATATTGTTCATCTCCTGCATTAAAATGGTCATAATATCCAATGATAACTATTTTTTTCATTAAAAATAAATATAATATATACTGGTATACTTATACCCATTAAATAAAAAATACAAAATACAAAATACAAAATAGATTTGTATTATTTAATTGATAAATAAGTGAAAAATTGAATAAACGCACAATGTATATTATATTAAATTGTAACAAAAACAAAAGTCTGATAATATCTGAAAATTTTTTTGTAAACTAAAGTAATTAAAATAATTAATTCTCCAAAAATGTCTGTTTTTAAGAATGAAGGTAGTGATAGATACACTGTTTTTCCTATTAAATTTCCGAAATTATGGGAATTTTACCAGCAACAATTAAGTGTTTTTTGGACAGTTGCCGAAGTTAAATTAACAGATGACATAACGGATTGGAATAATAAATTAAACGATAATGAAAAGTTTTTTATAAAAAATATCCTAGCATTTTTTGCAGCTAGTGATGGAATTGTTAATGAAAATTTAGTTGTTAATTTTTACAATGAAGTTCAAATACCAGAAGCTCGTAGTTTTTATGCTGCTCAAATGATGATTGAGTCCATTCATTGTGTTGCTCCTGAAACTAATATTTTAACAGATAAGGGTTATTTTCAAATTAAAAAATTAAAAAATGAAGAAGTAAATGTATGGAATGGTTATGAATTTTCAAAAGTAAAAGTTTTAAAAACAAGTGATAAAGATAAATTATATAAAGTTGTATTATCAAATGGTATGGAATTAGAATGTACATCACAGCATAAGTGGCATATACGTCACGGTAATCAAAAACATCCTGAAAATTGTAAAAATATTATAAAACATACTGAAGATTTAAAAAAAGATGATATTATTATAACTAAATGGAGCTATCCATCAATTGATACACCTGATCAAGATGAATTTTTAAATCCGTATACACATGGATTTTTTTGTGGAGATGGATCATTCAGTAATGGATATCCTACTTTGTATTTATACGGTGACAAGATTAAATTATTGGATCATTTATCAGTGTCATCTAATAAAGATGGTCGTATACAAAAAGGTATACCACAAAAAAGAGTACAGTGTTATTTAACAAATACTATAAATAAAGATAAATACGTAGTTCCAATTAATTATTCAAAAGAGACCAAGCTTCGTTGGTTAGAAGGCTATGTTGATGCAGATGGATGTTGTAATTATAATTCTAAAAAAACAAGTTTATGTTTACAAATTGTAAGTATTAATAAAAAATTTTTAAATGATGTTCAATTAATGTTATCAACATTAGGTGTAGATTCAAATATAAAAGTAAACAATAAAGAGGGTTATAGATTACTACCTTCACATAATGATACAAATGAATACAAAGAGTATTTATGTAAGACATCATATGTATTGTATATTTCATGTTATAATACAAAACAGTTATATAATATGGGTTTTAGACCTAAAAGAGTTATTTTACATACAATTGATCAAAATATTAAACAAAATAAATCATTAATTCGTGTAGTTGATATTATTGATAATAATAGAGAAGATGAAACGTATTGTTTTAATGAACCAAAAAATCACACTGGTATTTTTAATGGAATATTAACTGGTCAAAGTGAGCAATACAGTCTTCTTATAGACACATACATTATCGATAGAAAAGAAAAGGATATTTTATTTAATGCTGTTGAAAATATACCATGTGTAAAAAAGAAAGCAAATTGGGCATTAAAATGGATAGAAGAAGGTAGTTCAACTGTTGAAACTTTACCTGAACATGTTAAAAGCGGTCTTGGTGCATTATCAAACAAAACCGACCTTACAGATGAAATGAAAGCTGCATTACACTTTTTCACAAAGTCTAGACCATCATTTGGACAAAGACTATTAGCCTTTGTGTGCGTTGAAGGTATTTTCTTTGCAGGTTCCTTTTGTGCAATTTATTGGTTAAAGAACAGAGGTTTAATGCCAGGATTATCAACTGCAAACGAATTTATATCACGTGATGAAAACACACATACTGAATTTGCTATTGAATTGTATAAATTACTAGATGAACGCGTTGATGAAAGTACAGTTCATGCTATATTTAAGGAAGCAGTTGATATTGAAAAGGAGTTTGTTACGGAATCTTTACCTGTTTCATTGATTGGTATGAATTGTACATTAATGAAAGAATATATAGAATACATTGCAGACCGTTGGTTAATTTTATTAGGATATTCTAAAATATATAATACAAAAAATCCGTTTACATTTATGGAGATGATTGGATTAAACTCAAAAAGTAATTTCTTTGAAGTTTTAAATTCAAGTTATTTAAGAGCTAATTCTGGCGCTTCTGAAGAAGAGCGTCAGATTACATTTGACAGTGATGATTTTTAATTTGTTAATTAGTTGGTTACAGTTGTTGTTTAATTAAATTATCATTTCTTCGTATAAAATTTATATTTTTAAAAATTATTAATAATATAAATTGAGGGGTAGGTATGTTGGATACTATATGTGATGTATTAAAAGCAGCCTACGATAGAAATTGGATATCAACACGTGATGGTAATGCATCTTTTAGAAGAAAGAACGAACCCTATTTATATGTTACACCAAGTGGTGTTAGAAAACAACATTTAAATGCTGAAATGATGATCAAACTACAAATGCATGATTTGAATACAGGTGATGATTTAAATACTTCATTAAGTAAGATTGAACGTGTTGATGATGATTATCAACGTAAAATAATTGGTTTAAATCCAACTGGAGAGTTACCATTGCATTTTCTATTACAAAAGAATTTACCAGTGAATAATCGTGTTGTTTTACATTTACATCCGACTTACATTGTATCGGCTATGTATGCAGGTATTGATTTACAAAAACTTGCGACAGATTTCCCCGAAATTAATCGTTATACAAAAGTAGGACCTAGTGTTCCTATGATACCACCTGTTAGTGAGGAATTGGCATGGGCATCGATTAAAGCTCTAGGATTAGATCCTGTAACTGGTGAGTTAGAGTATGATATCATTGGTCTAGATCGTCATGGTGTAGTTGCTATTAGCAAAGATCCATGGAGTGCATTTGAAGATATTGAACGTTTGGAACATATTTGCAAAATGGCATTAGCATCTGGCAAACATCTTAAGTAAAGGATTTTTTATTATTAATATTAAATTTATTGTAATTATGCTGGGACATGACTATCAAAAACTTTATAACCACCTGGAATTGTACCTGTACAAATTAGATTTGATATTAATACACTGAAAATAGCTGACATGACCATAAGAGCTGATGCTGGTACTAACCATGCATCAATTGATGTTTGTATAGAATAATAAATAGCATTTGATAGAACACTACACAACAATGCTTTGCCATCTTTTTTCATTCCATTTCTAACTTCTGGAATAAGCCATAATGCTTCTGTAATACCTAATGCAATACCATATGCTGCACCTGTTAATGCAGAAATTGTTGCAGCTGATTGAGCTGCTTTAAAAGCAATTGCCGCAACTGATAAAGGTGCTGCTGCGGCTTCAGCTTCTGGGTTAGCAGGATTTAATAATGTAGAGAAACATAAACATAATGCTGCAGTTAATCCGATTTGACATGCTTGTTGATCTAGATATTGTACAACCCATTCAACTGATTCAACACCATGGATAACTTGTTGTTTGGCAAATTCAATGCCATGATCAAATTCAGCTACATATTTATCAAGTGGTATACCAGCATTTTTAGCTTCAGTATATACCTTTGTAGCTAGTTCATTTATATTTTCTTCACGCATAACTTGATTAGAAACCCAATGTTCTGCATATGTAACTTCGTCAACAAACTCATCAGCAAGATTAACTACATCATTCACAACACCGTTTGTAGTATCAACTACAGCATTAACAGCACTATTTGCAGCATTTGTGACACTGTTAACAGCCGTGTTTGTAGTATCAACTACAGTATTAACAGCACTATTTGTAGCATTCGTGACAGTATTAACAGCACTATTTGCAGCATTTGTAATAGATGTTATAGGATTAGACACCACCTTAGGTGTTTTAATCTTGGGCATTTTGATTTTCATTATTGTGTGCTATTTGTAATTTGTATATATAAAATAAAGTTATAGATTCTACAAACAATCATTAAATACATTTTATTAAAATTAATTGATGCATAATATTCTATTAATTTTAACAATATAATAATACAATAATAACAATTAAATTAAATTAAAATAAAAACCCCCACCATATGCACGTACTTGTAATAAATCTTCAAATATTTCTATAAACTGTTTGTAATTTATATTTGAGATATCATTGTAAATACTTTTTTTCTTAAATTTTTGAAATAACATCTTCATTTTTGTAGTACTTAACTTAAATTTTTCAGAAAAACAAATATTGTCGTTTAAAAAATCTTTAATAAGATGAATAGTTTTTAATTTTTTATCGTCAATGTAATTACTATTAGGAATATTAAAATGTAATTTCCATTTACAATAATTAAATTTATTATCACATATTTTTCTATTAAATATACATTCTAATATCTTAATAAACCTACTCTTTTTTATTTTTGTATTAATAATACGATAGTTGTAATTATTTAAAGATTTACGTTTAAAAGCCTCTTTTATTTGTGTAAATGATAATTTATCTGATATTTTACAATTTTCTATATCATATTCTATGCATAAATCTATAAAATATTTAATATTAAGATAATCCTCATTTTTTGTATTTATACCTATTGTATTATTTTCATTTTCACCATCGTATTCGTAATTATATTCGTCATCGTATTCATCATCATCATCATATTCATCATCGTATTCATCATCATTATCTTCTTTATCCGATTCATATTCTATAAAATCATCACAATCACGATCACTGTCAATATAATAGTCATATTTATCTCTATCTCGCTCTCTATATTTTTTGTATTGCCTTATATTAGATTGGACTTTCTCTTGTATTTCTTCGTTTTGTTTTAAGACTTGTTCCTGAAGTTGTTCATCTAGTTGTTCATGAAATTGTTCTTTTTTATCTTTGTTAATAATTAATGAGAAATTTGTATTAATTTTATTAAGTATTTCGTCTTTAGAAATAGTATCAAAACATGATTTGAATGTATCAATGAATTTACCACTATATTCAATGACCCATTTAATATATTCTAAATTACATCTAAAATGTTCTCTGTTAGAATTACATCTATATCTATCTAGTATATAATGAACAGTAGATTCTAATAATGTATTATTAGATGTTTTATATTCAAACAAAATTTGAATATCATCAACACAAGCTGTTTGTAAAGTTTTTTTTCTTTGAATTACATTATTTTTAGTTTTTCCACATTTATATATATTTGATTTATCAGTTGACATTATATAAATATATTGATTTTTTTCAACTTCTTCATAAACAAGTGATTTATATTCCTGTAATTCAAATTCTTTTGCTTTTATCATTTCTTTATGTAATTTAGTTTCTTCATCTTTTATTTTTAATTGCTCTTCTTTTATTTTTAGTTGTTCATGTAAATTATAATTTTTTGTTATTCTTATCTCCTTTGTTATTTTTAAAATCCATTTTTTAAATTGATCTATAAGATCTTTATTAAACATAAATAATAATTCATATAAACCAGTCTCATTTAAAAAATATATATCATAACAATTACCATTGGGTGTAATTATATTTAATTTTTTTTTATACTCGTTATCTAAATTTTCTATAATATTATATATATTTTTAACATCTAATAACTTAAATAAATTAATAATATCCTTTATATTAAATAATAGTTCATCAATTGTTTCATATATATGAATATTTAAATTTTGAAATTGTTTTATTAATAAGGATGATTCATTAATTGATTCATAATTAACATCATCTATATTATCTAATGGATTCATTTTATATAATATTTAAAAATAAATCATACTTATCAACGCGAGAGAACTCATCGTTTGATACTATTATAACTATTGATATAGGATATCAACACACGTTTGTATTTTGAATTAAACGTGTATGTAAGATCAATGTAATATGGACTAGAGAATACATATTTCAATACATGATCTATTTCAAACTTACGTTTTAATAAATTATATATATCATCAATTTTATTAGCACTTAATTTTTTAGGAATTTTTTTTGGTAAATTATATAATTTAATCATTCTTAATTCTTGATCAAGATCTAAATTTGAAAATATGTTTAACAAAATTTCATTTGGTAGTACAGATAACATCATTTATATTATTAATAATAATTAATAATTAACAATTAATAATAATAATAATATTATAAAAATAAAAAGGAATTAAAAAATATACTTAATCATTGAAGATTTACATGAGTTTGTGCGGTTTTAGTATTTTTATATTTGAATTATGATTTTAAAAATATAAAAAAATTAAGAAAATATATATGTTCACAGTTGTTTTGAAAGAAAAATCATACTTTTTTTGAAAAAAAACATTTGTAATTTCTATGGACCCCTGAAAAAAAGCCTTTCGCGCCTCGCGGATGGGAAAAGGGTTTTTTTCACCGGATCTCCTTTTTTCTTTCGTGATTTTTTATCAAAAAGGATGATTTTCATCCCAGAATAACTGCAAAACACAATACAGTAGCAAAATCAATATAATTTTCAAATGATAAATATCAACGACATAACATAACAACCGCAAATTTCTCAAGGTTTTATTATGACTTTTTTATTTTACACCAACTGTATTTGTGCGGTTTTAGTATTTTTATATTTGAATTATGATTTTAAAAATATAAAAAAATTAAGAAAATATATATGTTTACAGTTGTTTTGAAAGAAAAATCATACTTTTTTTGAAAAAAAACGTTTGTAATTTCCATGGACCCCTGAAAAAAGCCTTTCGTGCCTCGCGAATGGAAAAAAGGTTTTTTTCACCGGATCTCATTTTTTCTTTCGTGATTTTTTGTCAAAAAGGATGATTTTCACCCCAAAATAACTGCAAAACTCTGTATAAGTTTTATTTTGATAGTTTTACAAACGACAAATACCAATTGTATAACACGACAACCGCAAATTTCTCAAGGTTTTTATTGTTATGACTTTTTATTTTACACCATCTGTATTTGTGCGGTTTTAGTATTTTTATATTTGAATTATGATTTTAAAAATATAAAAAAATTAAGAAAATATATATGTTCACAGTTGTTTTGAAAGAAAAATCATACTTTTTTTGAAAAAAAACGTTTGTAATTTCTATGGACCCCTGAAAAAAGCCTTTCGCGCCTCGCGGATGGAAAAAAGGTTTTTTTCACCGGATCTCATTTTTTCTTTCGTGATTTTTTATCAAAAAGGATGATTTTCATCCCAAAATAACTGCAAAACACAATACAGTAGCAAAATCAATACAATTTTCAAATGATGAAATGATATGAAAAACACATTAACCGCATGTATGGTTGCTATAGAATATTTTTTTATATATTAATATAATATGAATAAAGAAATCAAATGCTACTTATGTTCAACATCTTTTAAGAGACCATATAACTTATCTATACATTTACGTGAATTTAGATGTAAATCACCATTGTTAGATAACCTAGAGGAATTAAATAATTTATTAAAAAATACTATGAATAAAAATGAAGAAGAAAAGGTGTGTAATGATGGTAATAAATTAATAAAGGTAAATCCTATATCACAATTGGATTTAACAAATAATATGAATAATAATAAATTAATGTTAGATAAATTTGATGATAACAAATGTAATGAAAATTCATTAATTGTATTATTAACTGAATACATAAAGAACATTATATATAATAAAAACATTCCTGAAAATATGTGTATTACATATATAAGAAGAAGACAACCTATGTTTAACATAGTAATAAACAATGATAAAACTATTACAAATGATATTAAGAGTGCAAAAGATATATGTGATTTATATTCAGAAATGTTTTTAAAAATAATAAAAAAGGAAATGAAAAATTTTACAAAATATATCAAAAATATAAAGAAAGATAATAATAACATAGATGATGATCTATTGTATGATATGAATGTTATTGATACATTTAAGGATCTATTGAGAAAGGAAAATATTATTAATATAATAAGTCATTCTTTAAAAAACGTATTAAATATTTATATTCTATATGATAAAAATATGAAATATCAAGGATAAATACAAAAGAATCCAAAATAAAATTAAGTGTTTAAAATAGAAAATTAATCTAACTTTGTATTTTAAATAATGTCCAAGTTTTGGATAACACAACTTGTGAACAAAGGAGAGTATCCTGAATGTGTTACTGGTAAAATAAAGAAAGTAGATAATAATGTTATTCAGATGTTTGACAGTCATTTACCAGATAATTTAGTGTGGACTAGTTTAGATGTAAATGATGATAATACATTAAATATTATTTATGAATTTTTAAAGGATAATTATGTTGCAAATAAAATGTATGGTTTAGAATATTCCAAAGAATTTTTAAGGTGGTCACTTACACCTCCAGGATATAATAAGAATTTACATTTAGGGCTTTTATACAAGACATCATCCAGTTTATTTTTGGTAGGTTTTATTACTGGTACAAAAATAAACGTATATGTAAAGGATAAAGTAAATGAGTTGGTTGGTATAAATTATTTAAGTGTCCATAAAAAATTACGTAATAAGAATATAGCACCCTTATTAATAAAGGAAATTTCAAGGAGATCAGTTTTATTAAATTTAGAAGTTGCATTATATACGGTTGGTAAGAAGATAACTAAACCATTTAGTAAATCATATTATAAAAATATCTTTTTGAATATACAAAAATTAAAAGAATGTAAATTTGTATCAGATGACCAAACTAGCAAGAGTGTAATACATATAAAGAGTTTTTATCATACAAGAAAAATGATCATAGATGACATTGATGAAGTGTATACATTATTAAATAAATTTATGAAGAAATATAAAGTATATCAAGTATTTTCAAAAAAGGAGATCCTACATTTATTTGTAAATGACATTATGTATACGAATGTAATAGTTGATAACATGAGTAAAAGGATAATAGGGATGTATTCAATATATTCTATAAAGTCAAGGTTATTATTTGAAAACAAACATTCACATATAGATTTCTCGTATTTGCATTATTATTGTTATGATAAGAATTATATAACAGTTAATGATATTATAAAAGAGTCTAGATTATTAGCTGTAGAAACTGGACATGATATACTTAGTATGTTAAATATAATGGATTATCAGTCTATAAATAATGAAAGGTTAATTGATTATCACACTGATACAGTGTTATATTATTACATGTATAATTACGTTTGCAATGATATAAATCCTGATGAACTAGGTGTATTGTTGGTGTAAGTTATATTAATACAATTAGTGTTTCTTAATTCTTGTTCGTTTTCTTTTTTTATAAGTAACAGGTTGAAAATCATTACTATCTTTATCAGAACTTAATGTTAAGTCACCAAATTGAAGATCATCTTCTAAAAGTTCTCTTTCTTTTTCAAATAACTTTTGCTTTTGAATATATAATTGATTATATTCTTTTTTTTTAATTTCCAAATGTTTCCTTTGTATTTTTATAAATAGTTTTCTTAATTGATGATATTTTTCCTTATAAAATTCATGTCTTAATATTTCAGCATCGTGTTTAGAATCTCTATTTTTTTCATCTATACATTTAAATTTATATTTTATACGTTTATCTATACATTTTGTAATGTATCCGAATAATTCATCATTTACTTCATGCAAGTCAAGATTTAATTTATTTAATGCATAAAAATGTTTAATTCTTAATAAAGACTCTTTTGTTTTTGATAATTCGTGTATATTATCAATTTCATTCTTCATATTCTTATACCAATTATCATCAAAAAACTCACGTATTTTAGATAATATTTCTGATTTTTCACAGTTAAAAATATAATCAGATCTTAAAGATTTACATTTTTGTTTTGAAAATATTTCTTTTTTATTTATTTCATTTGTATATCTTTTTTCTATAAAACTTATATCATGTTTATTTGTATTTATAAAATTATTTCTTTCAGTATCTGTCATTTAATTTAATAAAGAATTAAAAAAATATTAAATGACATACATAAATGTTTATAAATTTCCTTCGATAATAACATCAGAGCTTAAGATTTTTCCTGATAAATCTTTTGTGATATAAATAACTTGAACTATATTATAATTAGCTAATTCGTTTACATCACCAATTGAAGCTGGAATATTATTAACATCTACTTTATATTTTAATTTATAAAGTCCATCGCCATCTCTTTTTAAGTTTCCTAAAACAAATGATTTATTATTTTTAGAGTTTACTAATTGTACAATGTAATCTTGTTGTATTAATTTTTGGTTTGGACGATCATATACTTGTCCACCTAATACATATAAATTGGCTGTAACTTCCATATTGTAGTAAAGTTTTCCATCGGCACCTGATGAGATAATACGATTAGCATTTCCAAATAGAAGATTACGTGGAGTTTTATTATCCTTTGATATATTTTGTGCTGTTAATGGAATAGATGAGTAATTTGAGTAATCCATACTTTTATACGAGTAGTAATTATCGGTTGAGAAATTCTCACACATATTCATTCTTCTTTTTGGTGGTGGGAAAATCGAAGCAGTACTGCTTACAGTAAAAAGGAATACTAGTATAATAAATAAAAGAACAGCGCACATTTTTAGATCAATGTTTAAAAAAAACAAAGAATCATTTGATAGATTGCTTAGGAATGTTTTTGATGATTCTGACATGAATTATAATAATATAATGTATTACTATATAAAATTAATTTTCAAATTAAATAAAATAATAATCTAAGTACAGAATACAGATTACATTAAACAATTTATGTCTGATAGTATTACACAATTAAGAAAGTATCGTATTAAACTAGAAAACAACAATGGTCAATTTTTTAACAGTAACAATGATGGAATTGCTATCTTTGATTTAGCAGGAACATTTATTATAGCATATGCTCTTGATTATTATTTCAATGTGTGGAAGTTTTTAGGAGCATTCTTTAAAAATCCTAGAATGGTGTATTATCTATTATTAATTCCATTTGGAGTTGTTATTCATAAGCTTTTTGTAAAGAATGAAACATTTTTAAATTCCAAATTATTTTCAAAGGGAATGAATGTATATAAAATAATAGTATTTGCCATGTTAATTATATCATTAAGTTATCTTAAATAAGATTCTTTAATTAATTAATTAATTAATTGAAAAAATATAAATTACAAGATAATTCATAGTTACGTTGTATTAGTTCACTCGCTACGTTCGTTGTATTAACTCACTACGTTGTATTAACTCACTACGTTCAATTCACTCACCACGTTGTATTAACTCACTACGTTGTATTAACTCACCACGTTCAATTCACTCACTACGTTCAATTCACTCACTACGTTCGTTATGCTTAAGTTTGATAAAAACGAGAATTACAACAGTAATTACAATGACATGTTAAAGGATTATTTGGATATGGATATTAATAAATTAAATTCATTATATGAGGAAAGTTTAAATAATATACAAAAGGAAGCATTCAATAAATTTAAAAGTGGTAAGAATTTATCAATTATAGGTTATTCAGGTACTGGTAAATCATATTTAATTAAAACTATTAATTCATATATTAAAAGTGAAGGTAATAAGCGTATTTATTTGACATCAACAACTGGGATCTCTGCATATAACATTGGTGGTATGACGATTAATTCTTTTATGGGGATTGGTACGGGTGAGGGTGATTTAGGAATGTTAATAAAGAAGGTGTTTAGGAATAAGAGTATATGTGATCGGATCTATTATACAGACATTCTTATAATAGATGAGATAAGTATGATGAGTGCTGCATTATTTGAAAAGATTGATTTAATATGTCAGCGCATAAAAAGAAACAAGAAATTTTTTGGTGGAATTCAGTTGATAATTACAGGTGATTTTTTGCAGTTACTTCCTGTGTTTAATAATAATGGTATTTACAAAGAAATTGATGAAAGATTGATTATAGAAAGTGAAGTATTTTTGAAAAATTTTACAAATGACAATACAGTATTTTTAAATGAAAATGTAAGACAAAAGGATGATAAAACTTTTACTGATTTACTACTAAAAATAAGATATAACAATGTAAATGATGATGATATAAAGCTACTACGTTCGCGTATGAATTTAAAGACAGATGACAGCAAGGGTGTATTGGTAACATTAGTTTCGAGTAATAAAAAAGCACAAGGTATAAATGAAGCAAATTTAGAAAAAATAAAGGAAAAGGCTTATGTATTTGATGCTGATTTTGATACGATGGGTAGTTCGGAAGATGTAAAAAAGATGTTATTAACAGAGTTAAAGAATCAGTTTACACAAAAGAATATTCACAAGGTTATTTTAAAAAAGGGCATACATGTTATGCTAATAAAGAATTTGGATGTAGAGATTGGGTTAGTAAATGGGTTATTAGGAACTGTTGTTGGATTTGTAGGTGGATTGCCAGAGGTTGAGTTTAATAACAAGATTAAAAAGGTGATTGGTTATACACAATGGGAATTAGAAATGGATAATTGCAAAGTAACAGCGAATCAATTACCATTAATGTTATCCTATGCATTGACAATTCACAAGACACAGTCAATCACATTGGATGCAGCTATATTAGATTTAGCAGATTGTTTTTGCGAACACCAGGTGTATGTTGCATTGAGTAGATTGCGAAATTTGGATGGTGTTTATTTAAAATCTTTTAATCCTAAGAAAATAATGATAAATCAAAAAATGGCAAATTATTTAAAAGACAGTACAGCTTCGTCATAAGCAGCCTCGACGAGTGTACCTGTAAAGAAGATGAATGTCCCACGTGTCCCACTAGTGTAAAATAGAATACAAATACATGAAAAATAAGTTAACTTCATTAATATTATTAAATTTTTTAATATTAATGGGTTTAAGGAGTAATATGATTGTTATTAATTTAATTGTTAGGATGGTCTAGATACACAAGTGTATTCTTTGTATTTCTCTTGTTATTTTTAATAAGATTTTTATTGGAATCGCTTGTCATTTTATTTTTAATTTCTTGCATATTCATTTCAGGGTACATATGAAGATAATGAACAAGTACACCAGCAGTAGCAGGTGTTGCCATGGAAGTTCCACTGTAGATTGCAGTTTTATCATTTGGAATTGTACTTAGAACATTTACACCAGGAGCATAGATATCAGCACATTTGCCCCAATTACTGAAATATGCTCTGTTGTCTTCAATATCAGAAGCCATAACAGTTAACACGCCTTCAGCACTGGCTGGACTGGTTTTGCATGCATCACTGTCTTCATTTCCAGCAGCAACAACAACGTAGAATGAATCACTTTTCTTAAGACAGTTTTCAACAGCACGGTTAATAATTCTTGAGAAGCCACCACCAAGGGACATACTAATAACACTCTTGACAATTTTTCCAGAATTAGAAGCAGTTGCAGCATTTACCTTTTTATTATGGATATTATAAGCATGTTCAACACCTTTGATAACACCAGCTAGGGTACCTGAACCACTACAGTCAAGAACTTTAATAGCATGTAGATTAGCATCTTTACAAACACCATAGTCATCTGAACCAATGATACCAGCACAGTGAGTTCCATGGTTTTGACAATCGGTATCATCGTCATCAGCAAAGTTAGCAACCCATTTAGCACGTCCACTGAATTGTTTATGATTGACGTCAATACCAGTATCAACTACATAAACATCAACTTCAACATTAGGGTTAGTATGACAAAGACCTGATGCATTGTATCTATAAGTACCGTCTAACATATCACTACCACCTCGTTTGTCAATACGATCAAGATGCCATGGGATGGGTTTATTGTTATTATTAAATACAAATTGGTCTTCATTGTCAGTAACACCCTTGTGGTTTAGCTTGATAACTTGATTATATTCAACGTGGAAAAATGAACGTAAAGTATTAAAGTATTTAGCATAATCGTTTCCATCAATTGTATAAATCTTGAAATCATCAAATGTTGCCAATGGGTTAATATTATGTTCACTCATAAAATGAGAATTGAGATGAACAGTATTTTCCATTTGAACTAAAATAAAATCATCAGTAACAACATGTCCAGCAAATGCATTACTGACAAGTGAGATTAAACTGATGAAATTAAAGAAGAACATTGTTTTAATGTATTAAATTTATTATTTTTAAATAAGTTTAATGTAATTTAATTAATGTAATTAATGTAATTAATTTCCAGTTAGTTTTGGAATTAGTATTCCAAAAAGTAATTACCCATTAGTTTTGGAATTAGTATTCCAAAAAGAATTTTCCATAAACATTATGGTATGTTGTACCATGAACAGTACCATGGAAATGCGTTGGTAATGGGTCACCGTTTTTGAGTGGTGGTTTTGTACCACATTGTTGAATTTGCTTTGTGAAATAAAATGTTTTCTTATCAGAATATTTATCAGGGTATTCAGTTGAGTAGTAGTCACGTGACAAGTCCTTGGGGTAGTGTAGAATTGTTCCGTTGATATAGTCAACAGGGAACCAGTAGCATCTTAATTTATTAATAGACATTGATTTATTGAAGGCATATTCAAGGTATTTATGTTGAAACTTTCCTAATTTATTAAAGGAGTTCCAGATGGATAAAAAGTCAAGAACTACATGATTATATGCAAAAAAGTATAATTTATCATTTAATGTTTTTAGGATACGTATATCTGAGCATTTCTTTTCATGGAGGTGTGTGCTATCCAAGTTAATAGTCATAAAATCCATATTTTTAACATTAAACATTTGTGGATTCTTTTTAATTTGTGTATGGATATCAATATAAACTATATTTCTGCGATATTTAAGTAAGGTATTGTAAAATAATTGTGGTTGAGATATATCTTCTTTATTTTTTACGAAAAAAATAATATAATTAAGATTAAATTTATCACAGGAAGCTTTGAAATTATCAATGAACGAGTGTTCAGTATCTTTTGAGCAAATAGTAACAACAATTGGTCCGGGATTATCGATAAGAATTTCATGTTCATAAACAGCATCTCTCGTTGTTTTTAGTTCATCTTTTGTTATAAATCTAATTACTTTATTCTTAATAACATTATCATTTTCTAGGTTTTTGAGATCTTTGTGTAAGTGTTTGTGTTGTTTAAGTGTGATATTGTAATTGGTATAGTTATTAAATCTGACTTTTAAGCAACGTAATTTTTCACCCATTTGCTTGTAATGCCATGGTGGGAAACGGTTTTTAGTAACACGTTGAGCAAATACATCATCGAGAGCACCAGTTTCAAAGTCTTCATGTGCGATAACAATATCAGATGGTTTGTAAAGTGAATCTTTTAATTCTTCTTTGAGGGTTAATATTTTAGTATATCCTACGTATGGTTTATATTCATGGTTTTCATACATATACATATAGTTATATGGTAACCATACACAGCGTAGGTAAGTATTAAGGAGGTTACGAGTAATAAATCCTGAGAATAGTTTATCTTCTGCTAAATGAGAGTGTTTTAGTAGATATTTGTTGAATAATTTCAACATTGTTTTAGCATTATGTGTGTTACCGAATGCCATAATACCACCTGGTAGTAATAATTCATAAGGATTGAAGCAGTGTGTGTCTGCTGCATTCCAATTAATGAAAAAGCAGTCAACGTCCATATCAAAAAGAGATGGGTATTGTAGGATGGATAAATCTGTATCGATCATAACAACTGTATGTTTAGGGAAACGTTCAAGAGTATTGATCATGAATTGAATTTTAAGGTTAATTGCCTTTTGGTACATACCTTTTTGAGAGAAGACAGGGTATTCTACAAAGTAGTAATTAACACCGAGTGCTTTACATTGACTAATAATACGGTCAACTTGTTGGTCATAGGTGAATTTATGAATGGAGTTTTTATTTAAATTACCACGACCCCACCAGTAACCAGTCATGATGAATTTACTTTTTGGATTAACAATATCAGATTGCACGATACCATTATCGAGGTAACTAACAAGATGTTCCATATTATTCATTGTAATATAGTGTATAACTTTTATATATAACAAATAAATAAATAATCAAAATAAATAAACTTTGTAAAACTTAAATGTATTTAAAAACAAAATAAAGTAAAAATTACAAAACAATGTTACTCTCGAAATACATATGCACAATACTTATTATTTTGAGATCATATACGATGGCGAAGGCTATACCAAAGAGTGATAAATTGGATGTCATAATAGATCCTGATATCACAGAAGGTGTCAAGGAACTTAAGAGTGACAAGAGTGTCAAGGGACTTAAGAGTGGTAAGAGACTTAAAAGCGAATCATTTTAATAAAAAAAAAAAAATGAATTTATACTGACTCCAATTAATTTTATAATTGAAGTGTTAAAATGTTTATTCACTACTTATTCGCAGCGTCCTTTGCATCTGTGTATGGTGTTACGATTATTCAACAACCGAATAATATTATTTGTTTTCCAGAGAGAGATTTCTGTAATTTTGAGAATTTTATTGACAAGACTGGTAAGTCGTTGTTGGTAGAAGTTAATCGCAGTGGGAAGGTTATTGGTTCAGCTGTTGGTGTAGTGTCTGGTGATGTTGACGCATTTGAAGTAAATCATCCTGGTGGTATTTGTTGGGGTGATGGTACAACTCTTAAGGTTACACCAGATATTCAACCTGGAGATGTAGTTACTATAAGGGATGGTGCTTTAGTATTGGGTGGAATGACTATTCAAAATGGATATATTACTAGTTATAATTTAGACGGTAATACATTAAGAATTACTGGGTTTGTAGCTTCTACTGTTATCGCTGCTAATATTGAGGTTAGAATAGTTAATAGACTATTGTTGGGGACTACAGTTCAGAAACGCCAAGTGAATGCAGTACATGGACCATTGGTACAAGAAACAGGATATCAATCTGGTATTGTTATTACTGGTACTACATTTGTAGCAACATTTGTTTTCAATAATCAACAAGCTGCGATTATTGCTGGTAGTGGTGAGGGTTATTCAGTTTCATTATGGCAAAAAACAGCACCAAATGGAGGGCGTCAAGGGTTGACTATTTCAGAATATGGCGAAGTAGGTGGACCATTTGGTAGTGGTTGTCCAGCTAGCCCTCAAAATATAGGAAGTCCTTTAGTGAATGCAATTGCTGTATCAGGTAATTTAATCAAATGGTCACCTGGTAAAGATACTATTGGTGCACCTGCAACAACAGGATTTAGTATTAATGTAATAC
>Ga0208554_1000035_pt1 | contig 29244 bp, 19 predicted proteins | sample Colrivmet1371B02_FD_187628 | JGI IMG/M metagenome (GOLD analysis project Ga0208554, IMG submission 187628) | Estuarine microbial communities from the Columbia River estuary - metaG 1371B-02 (SPAdes) (version 2) | ecosystem: Environmental > Aquatic > Marine > Intertidal zone > Estuary | place...
TTTGGTTACTTTTTTTTAAAAAAGTAGTTTTTATGGAAAAACTGTCCAACTTAAATTTAAATTAGAATCTGTCCATCCACTAAATAAACTATCTAATCTAAGTATATTTGCTGTAAATGTAGTAGTTGTTAAATTTGAAAATGATACAATATACGTATTAGAGTTAGAAGTTGTTGTTGTAAGATTACCTACTACTTTATATGTTGTATTTAGCATTGTTACTCCAATATTTACTACTATACTATAAACACTTGTTCCAGAAAAACTTCCCACTGTTGTTAAACCAGAAATATTACTAGTATTTTGACCATTTACATATAAACTTCCTCCTATATATAGATCCTTTTCTATACTACATCCGCCACCTAAAGTTAATGATCCACCAGTTCCCAAACCAGTTGCATTTGTAGTACCTTTTATTTCTAAAGATCCATTTGATGTTAAATCCATTGATACATCAGTTCCTTTATACCATTTTATACCACTATTTGAACTAAACCAAAGATTATTTGTTTCAACTCCTATTGCATAATCAACTGTATTTGATCCAATTTCTGGACGTAATACAATTTTTGTTCCATTAGATCTAGATGACACGTTAGGAGCTCCTAATCCACTGTTTGTTTGTGTAAAAAGAATGTTATTTGTACCAGAAACAACAGTATCACCAGATATATTTAAACAACCACCAGAAACACTTGTTGGATTACTATCTATATAATTATTGTTATTTAAAAATACATTATTACTAAATATAGTATTTCCATTTGTATTAGTTGTAATAAAGGAGCTATTATTATATCTTAAACTAAATGGTCCAATAGTTGAAGAAACTAACGACCAATCTGTTGTATTTTTAAAATTAAAGATTGAATCAGAAAGGTCGCCATTTACAATTAAATTAGTTGTAGTTATATTTGTTGAAAGTAAATTGGATAATGTTGCATTTGTTGTAATTAAATTAGAAGAGGTTGTGTTAACTACTAACAAATTTGAACTTGATATATTTAAAGAATTTACACTATTTGATTTTATACTTCCATTTACATCTAATGTATTTTGCGGAAAAGTTGTATTAATACCAACATTACCACCAGTTGTATATAAAGATCCAATTGTATTTGAATTAAAAATAGCATGTATTCCATTACCAACAAAAAGTCTTTTTCCTATACTAGCACCACCTTTTGTTAAAATAGTACCACCATTTGATACACTTTCAGCATCAGTTTCACTGCTACTTGTTATACCACCAAATGCAATAAGAGAACCCGTTGAATAATTTATTGCATCATCAACTGAAGTTAAAGTAAGATATGCAAATGTTGTAGAATCTAATGCAGAACTAGTTATAGTTCCATCTATAGTTAAATTACCAGTAATATGAGCATTTCCAGCTACATCTAAATGATAAGATGGTGAAATTACATTTATACCTACATTTTGTCCATTAGTATAAATATTACCTATTGTATTTATAGTAGAATTTACATATAAATTTCCATTGACACTTGTATTCCCATTTCCTATAATATTTCCACCAACTGTTATATTTGTAGTTATACTTGCATTATTTGCAATTAATCTATTATCTATATTTACATTTCCACTACTAGATAGATTTAAAATATTAAAAAGATCTTTATGATTAAATACTAAATTTCCTGCAGAAACATTAGTTGTCCAACTTTCTATTATTACATTTGTTGTAGTTATATTTGTTGTATTTACATTTGTTGATAATAAATTAGAAGTTGTAGCATTTAAAATATTCCCATTGGTTGTATTTATAGTATTGCAATATATCGTATTACCTACATATATACTTTTTGCTATACTAGCACCACCTAATGTCACAAAAGAACCAATAGAATTACTACTACTAACTGTATCTTTTGTATCAAATATAGATATATATCCAGTTTCTAATCCAATAGGCTCACCTCTTCTTACATTACTTGATCCAGGATCAACCTCTGTATAGGAAAATACAAAATTATTTGTATCTTCTTTATAATATTGTGATGCATATACTTTATTATATAAAGTAAAAGGATCACCATTATTTGGTATAGTTGTAAATGGTGTATTTAAATGAGCAGTTTTTGTACTTCCTATATAAGAAGTTATTTTTCTTATTTCACTGTTTATTTTTATAAAAAAATTATTATAATAATCATCACTTGATATTGTATTATTTAATCCAACTGTATCTCCTGTTGAACTTGTAACTATTCCCGTTAGAAATGGAGAGTCATTTATAATATCACCTACATTTGAATCATTTTCTGTTTGATATCTTTCAAATAAAATACCGGTGTCTCTTCCGGATATAGGTGACGCATTTAATACAATTAAATTATCACCTACTTTAATAGTTTGAGATATTATTTGCGTCTGAGATCCTAAAACAGTTAAATTACCACCTATATAAACATCCTTTTCAATACTTGCCCCACCAGCTATAGTAAACGCCCCACCATTAGTTACACTACTCGAATTACTAGTAGTATTTATACTCAATCCACCATACAATAAAACAGAACCTGTAGATGAATTAGTAGAATCTCTATTATTCTTATTATAAATACCTGAAACAGAATCTATTAAAAAAATAGGTGTTTCATTATCTACACATTGAAATTTCACTGTCGAAGGCATTATTATAAACCTTTAAAAAAAGTTTAGTCAAAAATCGAATAAAAAGGAATAAAAATATATATAACTTTATATAAAATTTTATATATATTATATCTAAACTCTTTTTATATTTTCGTATTTCTATCATTTGTATTTCTTGTCATTTGTATTTCTATCATTTGTATTTCTTATCATTTGTATTTCTTATCATTTGTATTTCTTATCATTTGTATTTCTTATCATTTGTATTTCTTATCATTTGTATTTCTATCATTTGTATTACTATCATTTGTATTTCTATCATTTGTATTTCTTATCATTTGTATTTCTTATCATTTGTATTTCTTATCATTTGTATTTCTATCATTTGTATTTCTATCATTTGTATCATTTAAACTTGAACTACTACATATTTAATAGTAGTACTTGTCCAGTTACTTTGATTTGATGATGTATATTGTATTTGACCATTTTCTGTAATACTAAATACAATTCCTGTGTTGTCACCTAAAACAGTTGGATAAATAATCCATCCTGAACTAGAATACAAACCTTCAATTGTATACATTGAATACAAGTTTCCGCCAGCACTCTTTACTACTTTTACATAAACAGTTGCAGTAAAACATCCTATAGATGCATTATCAAAACTAAAATTAGTAACATTAGATGCAGATGTTACATTATTACTAGCATTAAATGTATTAGAAAACAAGTTACCACTTCCTAAATTGACATTTCCAGCTGTTACACTTGTAATATTTGCATTTGAAATTTGCGCAGATCCAGATGTTAATGATGTATTGACCAAGTTTGTATTTAACAAGGTTCCAACAGTTGCTGTAGTAGCATTAAGATTTGTAATATTTGCAGATCCAGATGTTAATGATGTATTGACCAAGTTTGTATTTAATAAAGTACCGACAGTTTCTGTAGTAGCATTAAGATTTGTAATTTGTGCAGATCCAGCTGTAACACTTGTAATATTTGCAGATCCAGATGTTAATGATGTGTTGATCAAGTTTGTATTTAACAAGGTTCCAAGGGTTGCAGTAGTAGTAGTAAGATTTGTAATTTGAGCAGATCCAGCTGTAACACTTGTAATATTTGCAGACCCAGATGTTAATGTAGTATTAACCAAGTTTGTATTTAACAAGGTTCCGAGGGTTGCAGTAGTAGTATTAAGATTTGTAATTTGAGCAGATCCAGCTGTAACACTTGTAATATTTGCATCGGAAATAATAGCTGTGCTAGTTGTAGAAGTTGTAACATTAAGATTTGTAATTTGAGCAGCTCCAGCTGTTGCAGTTGTAATATTTATATTTGAAATTTGCGCAGATCCAGATGTCAATGATGTAATATTTAGGGTTCCAACAGTTGCTGTAGTAGCATTAAGATTTGTAATTTGTGCTCCTCCAGCTGTAACACTTGTAATATTTACAGATCCAGATGTTAATGCTGTATTGACAAAGTTTGTATTTAACAAGGTTCCAACAGTTGCTGTAGTAGCGTTAAGATTTGAAATTTGCGCAGATCCAGATGTTAATGATGTATTGATCAAGTTTGTATTTAACAAGGTTCCAACAGTTGCTGTAGTAGCGTTAAGATTTGAAATTTGTGCAGATCCAGATGTTAATGATGTATTGATCAAGTTTGTATTTAACAAGGTCGCAACAGTTGCAGTAGTAGAATTAAGATTTGAAATTTGTGCAGATCCAGATGTTAACGATGTATTGACCAAGTTTGTATTTAACAAGGTTCCAGTAGTTGCTGTAGTAGCATTAAGATTTGAAATTTGAACTGCTCCAGCTGTAACTGCTGTAATATTTGCATTTGAAATTTGAACTGCTCCAGCTGTTACATTTGTAATATTTGCATCAGAAATAATTGCAGTAGCAGTTGTAGAAGTTGTAACATTAAGATTAGAAACTTGTGCAGATCCAGATGTTAAATTGGTGTTGATTAAATTTGTATTAAGTAAACTTCCTACAGTCGATGTTGTTCCAATTATATTTGTTGCAGAAAGTAATCCTGAACTAACGCTTGTAGTTGCAATTAAAGTACTTGCACTTATATTTGTTGCAGTTACATTTTGAAGAGAACTTAATCCAGTAGCATTAACAGTTCCAGCTGAAATATTTGTATTCAACATATTTGTACTAGTAATATTAACTGTAGTTAATGTACCACCTACGACTAAATTTCCAGATAAACTTAAATTAGCACCAGTAATAGTTGTACCAGATAATGTACTAGCACTAATATTTGTTGCAACCATATTTGTTGCGGATAAACTACCAGATGATATAATATCACCCCCTAAAGTTAAAAGTTTTCCAGTATTACTATCAGTAACTTGTAAATTACCAGCAGATGTAGATAAATGAGTACCATCTGCGAATTTAATAGTAGAAGTAGATAAATAAATATCTCTCCATCTAGAAGTTGCACTACCTAAATCATGAGTAAGATCTGCTCTAGGTAAAATAGAGCCAGAAGTTATAGAAACTACATTTATATTACTTGTACTAATATTTGTATTAACCAAGTTAGTATTAAGTAAATTTCCAGTTGTCACAGTTGTAATATTTGCATTAGAAATAACTGCAGTTCCAGTTGTTGCAGTTGTAATATTTGCATTAGAAATAACTGCAGTTCCAGTTGTTACAGTTGTAATATTTGCATTAGAAATAATTGCGGTTCCGGTTGTAGCTGTTGTAGAGTTAAGGTTGGTAATTTGAGCTGCTCCAGCTGTAGCTGTTGTGACATTAAGATTTGAAATAACTGCAGTTCCAGTTGTAGAGGTTGTAATATTTGCATTAGAAATAACTGCTGAACTAGAAGTTAAATTTGTATTAAGTAAAGATCCTACAGTTGAAGTTACAGAATTAAGATTAGATACTTGTATAGAAGATGATGAAATGTTAGTATTAATAAAGTTTGTATTTAATAATGTACCAATAGTTGTTGTTATAGAATTTAAATTACTAATGTTTGCTGAAGATACTGTAATATTATTACTACTTAAACCTCCAACTGTCATATTTGTAACTTGCCCAGAAGAGAAAACTGCATCAGATGCTCGAACTGTACCAGACGATATATTTGTATTTATTAAATTCGTATTTATTAAATCTGTATTAAATAAACTACCTGTTGTAATAGAAATAGCATTTATATTTGAAGTTTCAAGAGAAGATGCTGTTATGTTTATAACATTTATTGCACCAGAACTTAAGTTTGTGTTAACTAAATTTCCTATAGTTGCATTATTACCAACAATATCAGCTTGTAATTTGTAATCAAATGATCTAGACATTTATTATACTATTACGTAACAAAAAAATATATTTAATTAAATGTAAAAATCAAAACATAAAAATAAACGCAATTAAATTAAAACTGCATTCTTTATAAACAAAAAATATATTATATATATATATAAGTAATGACTGTCCAAAAAATCATTGACATAGCTAATTCATTAGAATTCATTAAAGATTTTAATAATATTGGTATTGAGGGTAATTCTGCACGTATTAGTACTAGTGATAATGGAGAAATGTTTTTATATTCTCGTACTTTATCAAATAATTCTACAACAGGAACAGTAGTATTACATAATGGAGGCCTAGGTATTAACTGTACAAATAATAGTACTAGTATAACTTCAGGTGGTGCTTTAACAATAGCTGGAGGTGGTAGTATAGAAAAAGATCTTTATGTAGGAGATACTTTACGTACATCCGATTTTTATTCTACCAATGGTTCTATTATGTATTTAACGAGTAGCAATATTTATATTACTGGAAATCTTTATAAAGATGGATCTATTTATAAAAGTTCTCCATGGGAAAATACTATGGGAGACATTTTCTATACATCTGGAAATGTCGGTATTGGTACAACTTCTCCTCTTTATAGTTTAGATGTTTTGGGAAATGCAAATATTTCAACTAGTATAACAACAAACTCTATTTTATCAACAAATTCACAAAGTATAAATAGTACATTAGGAACACTTAATGTTATAGGTATAACTGCATCTAATATTAACTTTACTGGATCTTTATATAGAAATGGGTCTGTTTATATATCTAGTCAATGGACTTCCAATACTACATCAAATACTTTATTTTATACAGCTGGAAATGTAGGTATTGGTACATCAAATCCAAATTCTACTTTGGATGTTTTAGGCAATTTAAATGTAAATGGTAGTTCAAATTTAAATGTTGTGTCATCCAACAAAAGTGGAAATGTTTTGGAAATAAGTAATAAATCAAATAATGGTTCTTCTTCTATACAATTTTCAGACGATTCTGGTACTATTAAATTAACATCTGGTTATAATAATACTGGAAGTGGTAGTAATGCTGGGTATTCATTTGTATCTTCGTCAGTTTCTTTAAAATTAATATCAGGAAATCAAAATAATGTACCAGTAATTTTAAATGCAGTTGATAATTCTATGAGTATTAGTTGCACATCAGATGCATCTGATGTTTATTCAGGAGCTTTAAAAATAGCAGGTGGTGCAAGTGTTGAAAAAAAACTATATGTAGGTGATGATTTACATGTAAAAAGAGATCTTTATGTAGATGGAGCGATAAATGGAATGGCTGGAAGTTCTAGTACTTATTCTTATTTAACTTTAACAGCAGAAGATAATTCTATTGATTTAGAATCAGGTGCTTTAATCTCATTTGGTGGTATCACTATACAAAATACAGCAAATGCTACAGATATATCAAATGGTGGTAGTTTTCTTACAGCTGGAGGTGCTACTATACGTAAATCATTATATGTAGGAGGACAAATAATCTCTTCTAATTTAAATATAGAAAATGCCTCAATTAATAATTTAACATATGGAATAACAAATGTTTATTCAGGATCATTTATTGCTAGCAATAATACAAATACTCCAACAGATATAACAGGATTTCTTTTTGATTCTACACAAACAAGTTCTTTTATTTCAAATGTTACTGTTAAAGTAATACGTAGTGTTGGTGGAAACTTGTGTTCTATGTATACAATTGAAGGAAACTATAATTCCAATGGATGGACTATTTATCCAACAGTTTTAGGTGACAACACTGGTATTACATTTACTATTAATCTAGATGGTCAAATACAATATACTTCAACAAATATAACAAATTGGACTAGCACAACCATAAGATTTTCTATAACGCAAATGTCTGATACAGGATCTTATTCTACATTTATTCATAACACAAATGGATCTTATGCTGTAGATTCAATGCAATTAAATAATCTAGAAGATTCTATTTTGGGAGTTAGTAATGGAGGGTTAAACGTATTAGGTGGAGCAACTATTAATAAAACGTTAACTGCTAATAATATCGTTTCAAGTTCTTTTAATTTAACTTCATCTAATGGAAATTATTCTTTAGGTATTACAAATGGTAATGTATATTTAAAAAATCCTTTAAGTGGTTATATTTGGTATGAAAATAATACAGTAGCAAATATGCAATTGACTAATGGTAATTTGACTGTTACAGGTGATATTACTGGTTTTGGAAATTTATCCGATATTCGTTTAAAAGAAAATATTCAAAATATTGATATTCAATCATCATTATCAAAAATTAAATCACTTAGACCAGTTACTTTTAATTGGAAAAATGATATTTTTAATGAATCTAAAAGAGGAACAGCAGATTCAGGATTTATTGCCCAAGAAGTTGAAAAAGTAATTCCTTATGCAGTCTCGGATTACTTTACAACTGATGGAAATTTTAAAAATATTAAATACGAACGTATGTTACCTTATTTAGTAGGATCAATTCAATATTTAGAAAATATTGTTGAACTTCAAAATAAACGTATTGAATCTTTAGAAAAGGAATTGATTTTATTACAAACAAGAGTTTATTTTCCACTAGGTGGAAATGAAAGTGATTATTAAAATAAAGTAAATCAAAATATATTTTATTATTTATTTTATTTATTTTATTTATTTCATCTATTCCGTATATTTTATTTATTTTTATATATTATAAACACAATATGAGTTTAAACCCAGATTTTGATTTCGCTTACGAATTTTATTTTTACGAAAATGATGTAACAGACAGTGATAGATTTGATACAATTTACAATCAATGTACAATACCAGATCCATCTGGAAACAGAAAAAATTTAATTTATAATACATGTTTAGAATATATGTCAATTTTATCAGTAGTTGATGGAATTCATATACTTTCATCATTTGTCGATATAGATAATACAAGATACAAAGTAACACTTCATAATGTAGTATGGACTGGAGACATTATACCTCCTTAAAACAACAAAACATCACATATCATTTTTATCATAATTTTTTATGATAAATATGGTTACATCATCATTTCAGACGTGTTAATAAAAAGTGCCGTCTATCGACAGCGTCGGTAAAGGTACCTCATAGTTTGGTATTTATAAAGTTTTTTCAATTTCACTTAATCTATTTCTCAATTCATTGTTTTCATTAGTTAATTTTTGGATAGAACCAACGAGATATGGCAAGATACGTTCATATTTAATATGTTTATAACTTGCATCTGATGTTATATAATCAGAAACTGCATAAGGAATTACTTCTTCAACTTCTTGAGCAATGAAACCTGCATCTGCTGTTCCTCTTTTAGATTCGTTAAATATATCATCTTTCCAATTAAAAGTGACTGGACGAAGTGAATTTACAACTTCTAAAGATTGACTTTGTGCAATATCAATTATATTAGTTTTTAAACGAATATCGGATAAATTCCCAAAACCAGTAATATCACCTGTAACGCTTAAATTACCATTAGTCAACTGCATATTTGCTACTGTATTATTTTCATACCAAATATATCCAGATTGAGGATTCTTGAAATATACATTACCATTTGTTATGCTTAAAGAATAACTTCCATTTGTATAAGATGAAGATAAAACAAAAGAGCTTGATGTTATATTATTAGCAAATAAAGTACCAGCAGTTAAAGTAGTAACGTTTGCATTAGATGCAATTAAAGTACCAGAGCTCATAGTAGTATTTACAAAAGTACCAGCGGTTAAAGTGGTAGCATTTGCATTAGATACAATAAGAGTACTTGTAGTTAAATTGGTAGTGGTAATATTTACACTACTTAATTTTCCTGAAACATTTGCATTTCCATTCACATCTAAAGGATAACTAGGACTTGTAGTTAATATACCAACTCTTCCAAGAGATGTAATACTCATAATAGCTGCGTTGGTACTAGTATTATAAGAGTATGTATTACTGAAAAATCCAATATTGTCTAAACCAACTTCACCAGAATTATGACCAATATTCCAAAATGTACCACTACCACCTACACCAGTCCAAAATTTAATAGAACCTTCTTGAAAATTATTAGATGGAGATATAGCTATTTGACCACCAACTGGAGGATACATACCATTATAATTAACAGCTAATCCACCATATAATCTTGTATTGTAAGAGTTTATATTAAATGACGTAGTTGTGTTACTAACATTTGTTATACTATTAGAAACAGTAATATTAGTAAATAAACCATCTGTTATAGAAGCACTCGCGCTTGTTAAACCAGTAGTTGCAACTAAATTACCAGCAGTTAAAGTAGTAACATTTGCATTTGAAGCGACCAAAGTACCGGCAGTTAAAGTAGTAACATTTGCATTTGAAGAAACCAAAGTACTGGCAGTTAAAGTAGTAGCATTTGCATTTGATGCAGCTAATGTTCCAGTACTCATTGTTGTATTTATTAAAGTACCAGCACTTAAAGTAGTAGCATTTGCATTTGAAGAGACTAATGTACCAGCTGTTAAAGTAACAGCGTTTGCATTTGAAACAATAATAGTTCCAGAGCTCATAGTAGTATTTATAAAATTACCATTAGTTAAATCAGAAAGGATTGCATTATAAGATACCAAAGTACCAGTAGATAAGGTAGTAATATTTACATTTGAAGCGACTAATGTTCCAGCTGTTAAAGTAGTAGCATTTGCATTTGATGCAACTAAAGTTCCAGCAGTTAAAGTAGTAGCATTTGCATTTGATGCGACCAAAGTACCAGCAGTTAAAGTAGTAGCATTTGCATTTGATGCGACCAAAGTACCAGCAGTTAAAGTAGTAGCATTTGCATTTGATGCGACCAAAGTACCAGCAGTTAAAGTAGTAGCATTTGCATTTGATGCGACCAAAGTACCAGCGGATAAAGTTGTTGCATTTGCATTTGATACGATAACACTGCTTGAACTGATATTGGTAAATAATACATTTGATATTGTACTACTAGATGCATTTAATGTACCAGTTGAAATATTAATATCTGTTAAATTAGTTGTTGTAATATTTACAGTTGTAAGAGTTCCACCAACGATTAAATCACCTGATAAACTTAATGAGCCACCAGTAATAACATTTGATGCAATAAAAGATGATGATACTGTACCGAAAAGAACATTTGCTGCAGTTAAATTAGTAACATTTGCATTTGAAGAGACTAATGTACCGGCAGTTAAAGTAGTAGCATTTGCATTTGAAGAGACTAATGTACCAGCAGTTAAAGTGGTGGCATTTACATCGGTTGCTACAACTGATCCAGAAGTATAACTAACATTTCCAGAAGTAGTTGTCCATTGACTTCCAAGATAAGCTACACCATTTTGATAAAGACTTCCAGTAAAATTAATATTACCAACTGTAATACCATTTGGTGCTTGTAAAGTACCAGTTGAAATGCTAGTTGAAAAGAGAGAACTGGTTGTTAATGTAGTAGCATTTACATTTGAAGCGAGTAATGTACTAGTAGTTACATTTGTAGTATTTACATTTGTTCCATTTAAATTAGTAACATTTATATTTGATGAAGTTATATTACTAATAAGTGCGCTAGAAAATGTACTATTTGTAACTCTTAGTGTACTTGCAGTAATATTTGTAATAGCTGAATTTGTTGCTGCAAGTGTACCGGCGCTAACAGTAGCATTTGCTCTTAAACTTCCAGTTGTCATATTAGTTGCTACGACACCTACAGCATTTACTGTTCCTGATGTATAAGATATATTTCCAGCAGTTGTTAGCCATTGAGAACTAGAATAAGGAACACCATTTTTATAAATATCTGCTGTAAAATTAATACTTCCAGCGGTAATACCAGTTACATTTAAAGAAGATGAACTAATATTTGTATTATTAAGATTTCTTACAACAACACTTCCAGAAGTAAAAGAAATACCACCTCCTATTGTATTGTTCCATTGAGAAGTTCCCAAGAAAGGTGATCCGTTTTGATATAATGAACCAGTAAAGTTAATATTACCAGCAGTAATACCGGCAACAGTATAAGTACCAGCTGTATTAAAATCTACTTGAGAATATCCTTCCTGATTATTTATCGTAGATACATTAAATCGTAATGTTGTAGAAATCCAATCTACAGTATGATCAATTGATGTATATTTAACTTGACCATTATTAGTAATACTAAATAACACACCTGAATTATCACCTATATGAGAAGTATATAAATTCCAAGCACTACCAGTTTGAAAACCATCTAATGTATAACTTTCATAAAGATTTTGATTAGTACTTTTTAATACAGTAATAGTAACAGTTGCATTAAAAGATCTTATGGTAGCATTATCAAATGCTAAACCAACGATATTTTCAGATGAAGATACATTATTATTTGCTGTAAAAGATCCAGAATACATATTAGAAACGCCTAAACTTAAATTATCTGTTCTTAAATTTACAAAATCATTAATAGTAGCTGAACCTAATGATGAATTAGTGAAAACAGCATTTTGAGCACTAAAATTATTTGCTACTAAACTACCACTAGTATAAGATAAACTTCCATCTGTACCAGTAATCCATGCAGATCCGGAATAAAGTACACCGTTTTTATAAATATCTCCTGTAAAGTTAAGATTTCCAGTAGTCATATTTGTTGTAAGAACAGAACCAGATGTATAACTAATATCATTTCCAGCTGTTGTTGTCCATTGAGAACTTTTGTAAGCAGCTCCATTTTGATATAAACTACCATTAAAATTTAAATCTCCGTTAATATCTAATGTATATCCTGGAGCAGTGGTAGCGATACCTATTTTATCACCTACTATTAATTTCTTAGCAATAGAAGCATCTCCCATAGATGTAATAGCACCACCATTCGAATAACTAACAAAAGATGTTGCTCTTTCAGCAACTATACGAGAAGCTCCTCCAATACTAAATACATTTGAATTATAAGTAATATCAGTGCTCGCTAATGAGTTTGTTCCATTTGCATAAATCAAACTATTTTGTATGTAATTACCAGTTGTACTAAAACCAACACCAACACCATCGGGTACTCCTTCTGGTGTTGTACCAGGTGGAGCAGTTGTTGTAGCTCTAAATCTTACAATAGTACTTCCAGAAGTATTTGAGTTTGTATATTGAATTTTACCAATACCAGCATCATCTCTCATGCTAAAAAAAACTCCGGTTATATCACCAGTGAAAGAAGATGTAATTACCCATCCACTAGGTTTATATAAACCATTTATTTCCCATACAGCATTAGAAGCTTCTCCTGTAGAAACAGTAACATTTATAATTGCTTTAAAGGAAGTTACATATGCACTGTCAAATGTAAAATCTGGAATATCGGTATAAGAATTTCTATTATTAACTAAAGTTGCTTGTCTTTCATAAATAATATCATTTGTGTTTGGTGTAATATTAACATTATTAATGACTGTTTGACCTGTAATAAAAGTATCTTTTGTAGACAAGGTACCTTCATTAACAATAGATCCGGTAGTTGATCCAGCAGGTTGAGTATTATTAGAAACAACAACCTGTGCCTCAAAAATTAAAGCGTCAGAATTATAAGACATACGTTTATATTAATTACCTAGAAAATATTTATTATAAATTCATTGCAAAAAAATAAAATAAACGCACTCAATTTAATTATAAACGCATTAATTGATGAATTTCACCCAACTTGTTTTTAAATTCTATAATAAAAGTATTTATATAAAATTTCTCTTTGTTTATTTTTTTTAAATATTTATGAGCTTTACATATTTTACTATCATTTTTTAATAAATCACATATATTATCATTTTCTTCAAAATACAGAGGATATTTTTCACCTAACAATTCTACAACAGCTGGTACTTTATTAATTATAATAGGAGTTTCTCTAATAATACATTCAATTAAAGTATTTATAGCAGATGCATCCACTAAATTTATAAATACTATATTTTCTGTTAATAAATTATCATACTTTTCATTTTCTAAATGTTCAATAATTGTAATACTTTTTAATTTGTTATACAAATCATTATAAAAATGATTATACCAATTGTTTTTTATACCAAAGGTCAGTTCATCATTATTTAAATCCAATTCACGATCGCTATAACTACAACTACTAGAACTGCTACTAGAACTGCTACTAGAACTGCTACTAGAACTGCTACTAGAACTGCTACTAGAACTGCTACTAGAACTGCTACTAGAACTGCTACTAGAATAATCTATATTGGTTGAACAATGTTTGCTAATAATATTTTTTGAAATAGATTGATCATGAGTTTTTATTTTTGAACTACTTAATACATTTTTTATTTTAGTCATAAAATTTTCACGAGGGTAATAATTATTCATATCCTTTCCTTTTAATAACACTTTAGAAATGCTATCATTTCTCCATTTAAAAAACCCGCTCCTTACTCTTATTGTTTTTGGTAGCTGTAAACTATAAAAAAGATAAATATTTCTCAACCATCCTCCAATATGAATGACCTTTTTATCTTTATTATTTACAAATGATTTGCAATTAAATTTAGGAACATTACATTCTGTAGGATGAACTAAAGAATAAACCGGAACATTTATATTATCCTTTTTAAATCTTTCTATAAATTGTTCTCTAAGAGTTTTAGACAACACAAAAATTCCTTTACAACAACTTAGAGAATCTATAAATTCAGAACAATTTAATAAAGTATTACAGTTATAATCACTAAATGTTGTATCAAAAGTATGATGTATAAAACCAACCCAAGGTTTTTTATAAGGAATTATATTAATTATTTTGTTTATTTCTTTATTCCAATGAAAAGTACGATCTACATATAAATCTAAATGTAAAGGATTTTCTCTATTATTAAAAGGAGTTATATTATCATATACATATCTCCACCCTGATCTATGAGCACCAGAACGATCAATTTGATCCATATATTCAATATTAAATAATGATTCTTTATGTTCTGTATTTTCTACACCTTTAATACTGTCGATAAAGGTACCTTGCCGTGTATCGACGTCGTCGGTAAAGGTACCATTATTTATTGAATTTAAATCAAGATTACATTTATGTAAAATATCATTTACAATCCATCTCCATTCCTTTTTATAATCATATTCTGTTTTTTTATTAAACATTTTCTCCTTTAATCCAAAGTTATAAATTGAATTAATTGTTATATTATGTTCCAATGTATTTTTATAAATAGCAAAACTTGTTAAATGATAAGAAACAATAGAAACGATTGTATTTTGTAAATTTTTATCTTTTATATTTTTATAATGTGTATATCCTTTTTGAATTGAAAAATCCATAATTTTTGAATGTAAATCATTAATCATATCATCTACTTTATTATTTTTTATATATTTATTATTACTTTCTCCATTTTGACATATGATATCCATTAGTGTTGTTATATTAATTAATGAAAATAAATTACTATTAATATTATAATAATATGTTTTTTTAATGAATTCATCAGATTTTATTAATAATTTATACTTGTCAATTAATTCATGAAGATTTAATGTAGTTGGTATACGATCATCGTTTAATGAAAGTTTACATGAATATTTCCAATTTACTTCTTTTAACAAGTTATCTACTTTTCTAGTTGTATAAATTGGTATAATAGGTACAGAAAAATATAAAGAAAATAATGTAGCATGAAAACGCATAGGAATGCATAAAGTAGTAATTTTAAAAATATCAAACAATTGATTATAATCTAATGTATTTTTTATAAAAGTTACATTAGACAACCTTTTTTTATCAATTAAATTACCTACATCATCACCTATTAGTATATCATTTTCTGATGTATTTAAAACATCATTTCTATTTTTTGTATTAAATGGTAAAAATATGATATAATAATCAGCATCTATTAAATATTCTACGAATTTAGAGATATTATAAACAACATTATAATATTCTAAAGAATACTTTTCATTATAAATATTCCTAGATAAGCAAATAGTAGCTATTTTTTTATTTTTTATATTATTTATATCGACAATATCCTCGGTAAAAAAGGTACCTTTACCGACGGTATTAGACGGCAAGGTCTTTCTTTTTGTAATATTTTTCGTTAATAAAATAGAAAGATCTGGAAGATAAAAAACACGATCTTTACCTATATATTTATAAAACATTTCAAGATCCATTCGCGTTCGTAAAAAAATATAATCTATCATGTTTAATTTTTGATTTTCAACCAACATATTTATATACGGTATTCCAACTGATAATGCTATTATTAAATTTTTTTTACCGTTAAATTTAGAGTATACTTTGTCTATAAAATACACATTTAAAACATCACCACCACCTACAATAATAATATCAGAATCTGAAAATTCTACATCATTAATTTTATCACAATCATAAAAATCGATTGTATATTTATATTCTTTTGGTAAATATGTACTGAATAATAGATCAATTGAAGTCTTGTATTGTTCGTCACCTGCGTTAAAATGATTATAGTATCCAATTATTTTTAAAGATAAACTCATATCTATTAACCAAGAAATAAAAATTATTTATTAAACAAAAAAATAACATTTAATACAATGACACGATAACGCGTTTTTCTTTACATACCTTGTATACCTTATATAACTGAAATGTCCTATTTTGGCAAGGTACCTTACAGAGCTAAAATGCTCTATTTCGGCAAGGTACCTTACAGAGCTGAAATGCTCTATTTCGGCAAGGTACCTTACAGAGCTGAAATGCTCTATTTCGGCAAGGTATACAAAAAAGCTAAAATGATTTTTAAAAAAATGGAATAAAAAATTTAAAAATATTTATATACAAATAGTAACTATGTTTTCTAATTCTGGCAGTGACCGTTATACAGTTTTTCCTATTAAACATCATAATCTTTGGAAATTTTATAAGCAACATTTATCGACATTTTGGACTGCAGAAGAAATAAAACTATCAGATGACCTCGTTGATTGGAATGAAAAACTGAATGAAAATGAAAAGTTTTTTATTAAAAATATTTTAGCATTCTTTGCAGCAAGTGATGGTATAGTTAACGAAAATTTAGTCGTTAATTTTTATAATGAAGTTCAAATTCCAGAAGCTAGACAATTTTATTCTGTTCAAATGATGTTGGAAGCTATACATGCAGAAACATATTCTCTTTTAATTGATACATATATTTCTAATACCGAAGAAAAAAATAAATTATTTAATGCAGTTGAAACAATTCCTGCAGTTAAAAAGAAAGCTGATTGGGCAATTAAATGGATTGAACAAGGTAGTGCATTACAACAAATGATACCAGAAAAACATATGGAATGGTTAAAATTTTTAGAGAACTCTGATGAATATCAAGATCAACAACTTAATCCTAAAATAATTGAGGCTTTGCAATTTATTACCAATGAGAAACCCAGTTTTGCACAACGATTACTTGCATTTATATGTGTCGAGGGGATTTTCTTTTCTGGATCATTTTGTGCAATTTACTGGTTAAAAAGCCGAGGTTTAATGTCAGGACTTGGAACAGCCAATTCTTTTATAGCAAAGGATGAGGCTCTCCACGCATCGTTTGCAATCGAGTTGTATAACATGATAGAAGATCGTTTGGATGAAAAAATTGTTCATGCTGTTTTTAAAGAAGCTGTTGAGATTGAAAAGGAATTTATAACAGAAAGCTTACCGGTTTCTTTAATTGGAATGAATTGTAATTTAATGAGCCAATATATCGAAATGGTTGCTGATAGATGGTTAGTTTTATTAGGTTACTCTAAAATATACAACACACAAAATCCTTTTCCTTTTATGGAAATGATTAGTTTAAATGAAAAGGTCAACTTTTTCGAAAATACAGTTACAAATTATCAACGAGCTAACGTAGGATCAACTCAAGAAGAAAGACAAATTTCTTTTGATTGCGATGACTTTTAATTTTATTAACCAAAAATAAAATATTTTATAAGATATTTTATTTTATTTATATAAATTATATATTATGTCTGAATCAAGTTCTGTTAATACAAATTTAACATCTACAAGTTTTTTTTCTTCCAGTCCTCAAGAATTTTACAACTGGTTTTCATTTAATATGAAATTAGTATTCTTCTTTATCGTTATAGCTGTTTTACTATCACTTGTATTCTTCCCAGCATCAATGGACTATGATATTATGTACGATAATATAAATAATATAAGAAGTTATAGAGGACGTCGTGGATGTAGAAATAGAATGAGATGTCCTCATTGTAACATGATGGGATGTTCCGGGAACTGTAGAGCTACACATGGTCATGGTATGCCAGATATGCAAGCTATGAATAGAGCTATTATTTTAAATAGATTAATAGAGATACCTTTAACGACGACGTCGATAGACGGCAAGGTACCCAACAATATTGAAATGGAAATGAAAATGAAAGAATCAACTCAAGTTCCACAAGTACAGAGAGTACTACAAGAACCACAAGTCCCAACTGGTATTGCACCTGAAATTGGAAAAGAAATTATTATGGAAAATTTTAGTAATGAAGATATGATGTCATTTAGTTATGAAAAGAGCTCTGAATATCAAAGTATTCCATTACTAGCTCAAATGGATGAAAATAATAATCCTAAAAACTTGTTCTTTGGTCAAGCCAATCGTTTTATTATTTCAAAAAATGGAAAATTAAATTATAGATTAGAACTTTATTGTAACTTGCTCGTATTAAATGGTAATATATATGACACGGCTAAAAATGTAGATCAGATGTACAAGGTATTTTTAATTAATACTAAAACTGGTAAACAAGTATTCTTGGACATACTAAAAAAAGACGGTGATGGTATGTATAAAATAAAATTCAATTCATTAGATATTAACAAAGAAGCACAGGAATTTATTGAATATGACAAAATCCAAATTATATATTCTCTTGATAATAAGGATAATATTCTTTTAGAAGGTAAATTTAAATAAACTTTACTTTTTTAAGAAAGTGGATTATATCTCATCCCTTCTGTTTCATATTTCTTAAATGTAAATGGTTCATCACTTAATTCACTTATTATTATTTTATCTCCATCAAATAATTCAATATCATTTTTTGTTTTAAATGGTATCTTTACACTATTTCTTCCTTCATTTATAGTATAATATTCTAACCGATCACTTTTATTAGGATATTTTTCTCTTGCAAAAACAGGAAATTGACCACTTTTTAAATTACTCAGGTATCCTATTCTTTGATAAATATTATATGAATCATATCTATCTCTATATAAATTTAATGGAGGTGATATAGGATTATATATTTTATTTAATAATCTATTTTGTATAATATTTCCAGTTTCAGAATCAATTCTTGGGCCATTACTTAAATCTATATTTGTTTGACTATCTCTTTTTAATTCTTGTAAATTTCTTTCACAATTTTGTTTTTCTATTTTTGAATCAAAAAGTGCATCTTGTAATAACGTAATTTTATTAATTAATTCTTTTTGTGATAAATGCGAAGAAAGATCAACATTTGCCATACCCTCACGTTTTTTATTTAAAATATATAATAAAAAGAATATAACGCATAATAATAAAAATACATATAATCTAAAATTTCCTCTTTTAAAACAAATAATCTCACTATTGACCATCTTCTATGTACTCTATGTGCTCTATATATATATAATAAAAAAAAGATAACTAATTTTTATTGAATTTTTATAAAAATTGAATTTTTATAAAAATGAATGTTTATAAAAATGGATTATAAATATGATTATGATTTTCACACAAATCATGAAATTATATTACCAATGTCTAAATATAAAGGTAAAGGTTTATGTGGTTTAATTAATTTAGGTAATAAATGTTTTTTAAATTCCATATTAGCATGTTTAAGTAATACGGTAAAATTAACAGATTACTTTCTATCTTGTAAATATAAAAAAGATGATCCCGAACAGTTAAATAAACGAAAAAAAGAATATAATTTAGTATCAAGTTATTTACATTTACTTATAAATATCTGGGAAACAAATCAAATTATTAAACCAAAAACATTTATTGAAAATATAAGCAAATTTGTAAATAAATACTATACATTAGAACAACAAGATTCACATGAATGTTTATTATATATTTTAGATATTTTACATAAAGGTCTTTTATACGAAATTGAAGTAAATATACAAGGTGTTGTTCAAAATGAACAAGATATTTTAATGAAAAAATCTATTGAACAATGGAAATTTTTTTATGAAAAAAACTATTCTTTTATTATAGAATCATTTAATGGTATGTTTTACAATAATGTTGTTTGTAATAGTTGTAATATTAAAGAAAATATTTTTGAACCTTACAATACCATTAGTTTAACAATACCTGAAAGTGGTTCTTTTTCATTAAACGAATGTTTATTTAATTATTTTAACAAAGTAGAAAAAATTGATACATGGAATTGTGATAAATGTAAAAATTATGGATGTAAAAAGGAAAATAAAATTTGGTCATTTCCTAATTATGTAATTATTCATTTTAATCGTTTTAAAAATAATGGATCGAAAATTAATACAAATATTGATTTTCCAATCGATAATCTAAATCTTACAGAACATATTTCAAAAGATAAAAAGGATCCAAATAACTATATTTATTCATTATATGCTATTAATTATCATTCTGGTAATTCTAGATCAGGTCATTACTTTTCATGTTGTAAAAATTTAAATAAAAATTGGTATGTATTCAATGATGGCGATGTCTCTAAAATCGAAAATAGTAATACCTTGCAGTCTATCGACGTCGGTATATCATCAAAAGATGCATACATATTATTTTATCATAGAAAATTTATCAAATAAAATTATTTTTTAACATTATTCCCAGAAGCAAGTGCTATTTTACAAATATGTTCAAGTCTTTCTACATGTTCAAATGCACTCCATGCATCTCTACCAACAGCTATTATACCATGTCTATCTAATCCAATAATATCAAAATCAACCTCGCCCGTTTCATTATTAAGATTTAAAGCTTTTGTAGCTGCAAATCCTAATTCTTTACATATAGGTGGAATCATAGGGACACTTGGACCAACTCTAGTATATCTATTAATTTCTGGAAATTCTTCTGCTAAGGTTTGAAGATTCCAACCAGCATACATAGCCGCAACAATATATGTTGGATGTAAATGTAATACAACTCTATTTTCCGGTACAATACGTTGAAGTAAAGCATGTAATGGAACCTCTCCACTTGGTTCTAAACCAATAAGTTTTCTTTGATAATCATCACTAACTCTTTTAAGATTTAACCATGGTTCATCAGCTACCTTATAGTCATCATTAAATTTTAATTTGAAAATAAGTTCGGCATTAAGATGTTGTTTTCTAACTCCACTTGGAGTAATATACAAATATTCTTCGTCTTTACGTCTATAAGATCCATTACCATCTCTGGTAGAAATCCAATTACGTTCGTAAGCTGTCTTAAGAACATCACAAATAGTATCAAGCATTTCTTTTTTTATATTTTAAATAAATATAAAAAATTTTATAAAAAAAAGTTGTATTATTCATCCTTTTTAACTGGATTTTTAGTAGGATCATGTACTACTGGTCTTTTTGCTCTAATATCTTCGTAAGGATTACAATAATCTTGATCTTCTTTACAAGTTTTTGGATTTAAATACAACCATTTAGCAAATTCATTTTGTGCATTAGGAATAGTAGTAGATGGCATTGTATAAAATTGTCTTTGAGAGTTCATTTTTCCAAAAATATCATTAACATCTTTAAATAAATTATTACTAAATGTTTCTTCTATTTTTTTCTTTATTACTGGATCATTTGGATCACATGCCGGTGGTCTATCAAATGTAGTTTTTGTATTTGGATCTAAATTTAAATAATCTTTCATAGTAACATTCATAAAAGGATTATCAATTGTTGGTTGTGTACATTTTTTTACTTCATTTTTCTCGTCTACTTTTTTTGGTTGTGGAATTATTTGAGATTTATTATCAAAAACTGTTTCGTCAAGTTTAGTTTCAACGTTAGTTTCAACTTTTTTTTCTTCTAAAGAATCAAAAGATTCTTGATCTCTATTATTATAGATATAATATGTTAGGATCATTGCACCAAATGGCAAGTAAATATATCTACTATCATTTTTATAAAAATATAAAATAATAAAACAATAAAATGAAAGACGAACTAAAGAATTAAATTTTTCTTCTAATGTATGATCAGGTGATGGAAAAAAATCTGTTAATCTATCTTTATTCCATAAAATAGTTATATTGTTATACCAAAAAGGATCAGAAATAGACGTCATTATAATAATCTATTAAAAAAAATTTTATTAATTATTATTTAATAAAATTTTTAATAAAATATTTTTTAAACAATAGAAAGATACCTTGCCGTCTATCATTAAAGGTAGAATTAATCTACAGGTTCACTTTCTGGTTGCTTGAATTTATTTAAAATATTTTCAGCTTCTCTTTCTAATACATTTTTATCTATCTGTCCTGTATTAATTTTTTCTTCTAATTTTGTAGTAATATTATTTACTATACCTAATATCTTGTCATCCTTTTTACCTGACATTAAAGAAGATAATAAGCTAATTGGATCCAAATTTTCAGTTTGAATTTCATTTGTCAAATCAGAAGCTATATTCATTATTTCTTTATTTTCCATTAAAGATTTAAAAACATCACTAAATCCACCAAAATTATTCATATTAGGTAAACTACCACCATAACTTTTTTCGCTATTTTTATTATTTTTAGCATTTTCCTCAAACATTTTTAAACATTGTTCCAAGTCATTAATTCCATTTAATGTATTATTTAATCCTGCAGGTATATCTTTAGATAAAACATCTAAATTATTTAAATTTAATTGATCCAAAGTTATATTCTGCAAATTATTGAAATCTATGTTTTTTATATTCATATCCTTTGTAAATGAATTCAATATGTCATTCATATCGATTTTTTTCGATGTGTTTTCCGTTACGTATTCAACATCTTCAATTTCATTTTCTATCTTTTTATTTCGTAAACAATTTACATTTTTAACAAAATCCAATATTTCACTAAAATTTTTAGATGTTTTTTCTAAACCAAATTCTAAAATAGATACAGCCATATAAATATTGTTGATATAATTTATAATAGTCTTTTTAGTATTTTTATTTTCATCTTTAAAAATTTTAAACTCTAATATACCTTCAAATAAACACAATTCTTCTAAAAATTTAAAATCAGATGTTTTTAACTTGTTTTTACTAGTTATTATATATGCTATTTTATCTTCATAACCTTTTAAAATAACATTTGTATTTTTTGCAAATTCATATATATTTTTATCCTTTTTTACCTTTGTTAAAAAACATTTTAATTTATGTATAGTCTCTTTTGAAACATAATCAAAACTTAATTCGATTTCATTAAAAAATTTTTCCAAAGTATTTTTTAAATCATCTTCTATATATTCAATAGAAAAATCCATAATTATCTTTTTAATTTTATGATATAAAATAGATTAAAAAGATTACCGCAATTGATAATAAAAACTAAACACCTTGCCGAAATAGAGCATTTCAGCTCTGTAAGGTACCTCATTAATTAGTGCATTGTGTCCCAGCCTTTAATAATTTATGAAAGTATAACCATATATACGCCTTTTGATTATCATTTATATCATGAGATAACCAAATGTTACGTATTTTATTACCAAACAACTGGTTTTCAATATTTATTCCAGTTTGTTGCAAATTTAAATTTAAAAAAAAGTTTTCGTCACAACTAAATATATATTCTTTAAAGGGGCCAGCATAATCCATATATTGTTCTACAACTAATCTTGGATTACTTTTTCTAATAAATTCGACTGTACTTTTTATAAAAACTATATCAGATTTAAAAAATGAGAAATTATTTTCTAAATAGTCTAAAAATTGATCTAATATATCATTAAAAATCTTTATTTGAACGATCTTGCTCATTATTTTTATATTTAAATATTTAAATAAATAAAAATATAAATACAACCGCTTATTAATATTTGCATTAATTTTTAAAAATTTTTAATTTTTTTATTATCGATTTTATTTCAACTTGCGTTATCTTTTTAAAACTAAAATAAAAAATAAAAATAACTACTAATGTCATCAAAAGACGAATCGCCTAAAATACAATTTAAATTAGATGAAAAAATAAAACATCTAAAAGATATTCGTCACGAAATAAAAAAAAAGAGAATATTTTTTGATGAAAACAAGGAACGATTTGGTTTTGATGAATTTTCTCAGCTTATAAAGGTAAAAAATACATCAGAAGTAAAGGGATATCCATTCAAGGCGTATAATAAAAATAAAAAAAACCATGAAAAAACACACGGTATTCGATATGGTTTAAAGGTTGTTCCTGTCGAAACAAAATACGATAAAAATGAACATCCTTCAAATTTGGAAAATGTTATCTTGAAAGAATTGACAGATAACATAGTTAATAAAATGATTTCTCCCCATTTTGCTTATTATCTAGGAGTTCAAAAAGTAAGTAATAAGAGTAGAGCATTGAAAATGTTGAATTTAAAACGCCTTGAAGTAGAAGAAAAAATTAGAACTCATTCAAATATGTTAATATCAGAATTTGTTGAAGGTGGTAGTTTAGACAATTGGGTATTTGACACATACGAACAGGACAAAGAAATTTCTGATAATGAATGGAAGGTAATTGTTTTTCAAATGTTGTATACTATGACTATTATGCAATATCATTATCGCATGATGCATAATGATTTTCATTATGGAAATATATTAATAGACAATACAATTACTCCAGGTGGTTATTTCGTTTATCAATTAAAAGATAAAAAATATTATGTTCCAAATGTTGGTATTATTTGCAAAGCTTGGGATTTCGAATTTGCAATGATATACTCAAATAAAATGAAAGAAGGATACCCTAATAAATTTATAACCGGTACATTTGAATACGATCGTAAAGAACATAAAACTATCGTAAAAGAAGAAGATCTCGAGTCAAAAGATACAGAAGATATTAACGTTCCGTTTAATTATAATGAAGTATATGATCCACATTATTTTCTTACATCACTCTTAGATCTATATATTTCACAGGATCTATTTGATTGGATCATTTCTTTATATCCAAGAGAATTAATACCAGAAGATGAAAGCTCCTCGAGTTGCAGTGCAAGCAGCGCAAGCAGCGCACCAAGTGACTATAGTAGTTCAAGTTCTAATAAAAGTGGAAAAAAATTATCACCTTTATCTAGTATTTCATCAAAATATAAAAAAAAGAGTAACGACAAGAGTAACGACAAGAGTAACGACAAGAGTAGCGACAAGAGTAACGACAAGAGTAACGATAAGAGTAGTGAAGAAAGTAACGATAATAGCAGTGAAGAAAGTAACGATAAGAGTAACGATAATAGCAGTGAAGAAAGTAAATATATGCACGATGGTAGATTAATAAATGGAACAGAAGAAAAATTTAGCTTACCTAATCCTCTAACATTAATAAATGATGCATTTTTTGAATCTTTTACAAAAAAACCAGATGATTTTGATGAAAAAACAGCTGTTTATTTTAACGCAATGTTTTAAAAAAAAAATTAATTTAAAAATATAATTATTATAAATAAAAATGAATGTAATAATTACTGGAGCTGCTGGTTTAGTTGGAGCAAATTTTGTAGAATTTTTATTAAAAAATAAAGAACAGTTGCAGGTATCTACCGTTTATGGTATTGATGATTTTTCAGGTGGCTATTTAGAAAATATTCCAATAAAGGAAGTTGAAGGAAAAATTGTATCCTCTAATAGTTCATTTGTTTTTATTAAAGCTGATTTAAGTAATAGAGATGATCAAAAATTAGTAGAAGACATATTTAAAAAGGATAAGATAGATTATATTTTCCATTTTAGTGCTTATGCAGCAGAAGGTTTATCTCCATTTATCAGACAATATAATTATATGTCGAATGTTATTCCAACTACTTTTTTGATTAATATGGGTATTAAATATAATATAAAACGGTTTGTATTTACAAGTAGCATGGCTACTTATGGCAGAAATACAACACCATTTACAGAAGATATGAGACCAAATCCAATTGATCCTTATGGTATTGCAAAATATGCTTGTGAAATGGATTTAAATGTTGCATATGAACAACACAACATGGAATATTGTGTTATTTTACCTCATAATATTTTTGGCAAATATCAAAATATCTGGGATCCTTATAGAAATGTTTTGGGTATTTGGATGTTCAAGGCACTCCAAAATTTACCTTTTACAATTTATGGCGATGGAGAACAAACAAGAGCATTTTCATATATTGATGATATACTACCATGTTTATGGACATCTGCTGTATCTCCTGATACAAAAAACGAAAGAATTAATTTAGGTGGTAAACATAATATTTCATTAAATGAGGCTGCTGAATTAGTTAAAAAGATAACTTCTGAAAATGGAAGTATACAACGTGAAATTGTACATTTAGAACCAAGACATGAAGTAAAACATGCATGGTCATCATATGAAAAATCTGAAGAATTATTAAATTATAAAGAAAATACTTCATTGGAAAGAGGATTGCAATTAATGTGGGATTGGGTAAAGACTCAACCACAAAGAGAAGCTGTTTATTGGAAAGATTATGAATTAGAAAAAAACATCTATTCATATTGGAAACAAAATGGAACTAGTAATACAAGAAAAAGATAAATTTAAAAAAAATTTAAAAAAAATTAATAATTATGTATTAATTATTAATTATTAATTATGTCTTTTTTTAAAAAAGTATATATATATGCGTTAGGGTTAGAAAATGGAAAATATTATATTGGAAAAACAAAAAACCCATTTATTAGATTAAAAGATCATTTTAACGTACGTGGTTCTAGATGGACTAAATTACATAAACCCGTTAAATTATTGCAATTAATACCTAACTGTGATAATTACGATGAAGATAAATATACTTTAATGTATATGGATAAATATGGAATAGATAATGTGAGAGGTGGTTCATTTGTAACTATAAAATTAAATAATTCTACAAAGAATCATTTAATTAAAATGAGTAATAGTGCAAATAATAGGTGTTTTATATGTGGAAAAATAGATCATTTTAGTAAACATTGTACCAAAAAACAATAAGTACCTTGCCGAAATAGGTATTTCAGCTCTATAAGGTACCTTGTCGAAATAGGTATTTAAAAATAAAATTATATGAATATAAAGAATGCAAAATAAAAAAATTAAAATAAAAGTTATAAATATTTTAGATTTAAAAGAAAAATGTAATCTTGAATGTAACCTTGATATTACATGTGAATTATATAAAATATTTAACGAATTATCTATTGAATGTTTTGATAAATGCAAAGATAAACAATTATTATGTTATGATCAATTATGTATTTATTTAGATAGTATAAATGATAATATGTGCAATGTAACATTGATCAAAAATTTAACTTGTACAATATATGATTCTGGATTAGTTTCAATAGAATACGATATATACGATTCTGGATTAATTTACGATTAATTATATATTTAACACAAAAAGAATGTTTATTATTACAAGGATTTTCTAGTAATTTTAAACAAGATATTAGTAATACACAAATGTTTAAACAAATTGGTAATAGTATGAGTGTGAATGTATTAAAAGCATTACTTAAAAGAATATATTTAATTACTAATTTATAAACCTATTACATGCAAAAAAGCCCAAGAACCTACAATATAATATTGCAAATTCTTGGGCTTTTAAGATTTTTTTATAATTTTTATGATCTCGTAGTTTAAGATATTTAGTTAGTGATAATTCATAATAATTAATTCATTTACATAACTTTTCGAAGACCTACGGTATACTTTAAATTTTTTAATAGTATATTCTTTAAACATTTCCTTGATTTGTTTTGTATCAGCTTGTGTCATCATCCATTTTACATCTCGTTTATTTAATTTTTTAACTTGTTTATAAAGTTTTTTTAAAAACTTTTCATTTAATTCTTCACCTTTATTATAGTTGAATTGGTAATTATGACTTTCAATATAAGGTGGGTCTAAAAAAACAAAATCCCCACTTTTTGCTTTATCTAAAACTATAGTATAATCTTTATTATAAATTTGTCCATTTGAATTATTTAAAAACTTACTAACTTCAATAATATTATTATAATTATTTTGTTCTAAAAAAAAATATCTATTATTTAAATATATATTCATATCTAAACCCGGGTAAGAAAAATCATCATTTTTTAAAATATCTCCCATATATGCACAATATTTCATTAATATATATATACTTGCTCTATTAATATCATAAGGCGTCTTTTCAATTTTACTAGTTATTTCCCTACAGTATTTTACTTTATTTTCTTTAGACAAATGCTTAAATTTCTTACCAAATTCTTTAAATATTTTTATAATTTCTTGTGGATGTTCTTTAACACTTTTCCAAATATTTATTAGGTCTTTATTAAGATCATTAATAATCCATTTTTCAGGTTGTAATTTTAACAACATAGCACCACTACCGACAAATGGTTCTATATACGTACCAGAAAATTCAGGTATATATTCAATAAATTTATTAAGATGTTTAGATTTATTTCCTTGCCAACGAACAAATGTTTTCATTACTTATCATTATCTTTTAAAAAAGATTTACTAATAAAAGAAATTATTTCATGCAAAAAAGCCCCAAATCTTAAACTTTTTACATTCAAGATTTGGGGCTTTTAAGATTTTTTGGATTTTTAAGATTTTTTTAAATTTTTTATATTTTTTAGTTATTTAGTATCAATATACTTTCTAATTTTTTCATTCAATTTAATTTTATCATTTTTATATTCCCATAGTTTACCATATTGAGATTTCATTGATAATCCACCACGAATATTACTTTTTAATTCTTCATCTGATTTTTCATATTCAATTCCATTTTTCAATTCTTCAAATGTAATTGATCCTTCACAATCATACAAATATTTAACCATCTTTCTAACTATCTTTCCAACTAATGAATTGTCTAAATTGTCATTTAACCACTTGTTTAATTTTTTCAAATCTACACCGTCAATTTGACCTTCAGTTTCACTTTCTGTGTCACTTTCTTCGCTTTTATACATTGGCTTTAATCCTAGCTTTTTTCTATCCATTGGTCTTGATAGTTTCTTATTTAATTCTATTGTCTTCATAATTTCGCTTGATACAATATTATC